>LNQE01001262.1_pt1 | contig 21799 bp, 22 predicted proteins | sample 603111 | NCBI WGS metagenome assembly LNQE01 (sample SAMN04260313, study PRJNA301899) | hydrocarbon metagenome | isolation source: hydrocarbon-contaminated ditch | place: Germany: Bremen | collected 1998
GAGGCGGGAGTGATGCAGGAGTGATGCAGAGTGAGGCGGGAGTGATGCAGGAGTGAGGCGGGAGTGATGCAGGAGTGATGCAGCGTGATGCCGCGCCGGGGCGACGGGGCGGCGGCGGCTCTGCCGCTCCCGTGCGGCGGGATACCCAACCATTTTATCTGATCCCGATCAATTATGTAAGGCAGCGGGCCGATAGATCAGGGGGAGATCGCTACCTTGGCATGGTAGAGGCCGCGGGTTCAAATCCCGCTCGGTCCATGTTTGCTGTTTTGGATGTTTTGTTGGCGACGGTTGGGTATCGGTGATATGTCTTGGAGAGTATCTATTTCGTCGTTTTATTACAAGTTTGCGCGCTTAATTCATAGCGGTGGTTGAGGTCGTGCTGCAGTACGATCTAGAAACAGCGGCAGCAATGTGCGAGCAGCTAAAAAGTCATCTTGAGTTGAGGGATCGGCAGAACGCCTACGCAACGCAAAGCAAAACAGATATTATTTCGAATTATAGAGATAAGTTAGATAGTGCAGAACAGTGAACCAGCATGCAAAAGAATGGAATACTGGATATTTTTTGCGGACCTGGTGGACTTAGCTTAGGCTTTGCGCTAGCGGGATTTGACGTAGTTCACTCCATAGATATCAATGCAGAGGCACTGAGTACAATAAGATTGAACCACGCAAAAATACACGAAGCCAAGGGTGAAGACAACTACTATTGTGCAGAAGAAAGGGACCTCAGGACTGTAAAAGCAGAAGAGATTTTAGAAAACTTTGAAGGGAAAAATTTCCGTGTTCAGGGGATTATTGGCGGTCCGCCTTGCCGAGGCTTCTCATCGGCAAACACCAAAACCCGGAACCCTGAAAATCCGCACAACAGTCTATATAAAGACTACATCCGGTTAGTTAACGATCTTCAGCCGGATTTCTTTATGTTTGAGAATGTAGTCGGGCTCCTATCGATGGGGAAAGGAGAGATTATCAGGGATATTGAAGATAAACTCGGAGAAGAACTCGGATATGTCATGGATAAGGCGATTCTGGATGCTTCTGACTATGGTGTCCCACAGACGAGAAAGCGGGTCATTATCATTGGAATCAAACCTGATAGATTAAAGCCGGAATACGATGGCAAAGTTAGATTCCCAGAGAAGACTATTGACAAGGCAGTTACTGTGCAGGAGGCCCTGTTCGATCTGCCCGCGGCAGAGTCTGGCTGCATGCAGGATGTGTACGAGTATCCTGAAATAGAGCATTTGAGCAGCTACGCTAGGCAGATGCGGAAGACCCCACTTTTGAATATTGCATCGCCACGGGTGCTGAATCATAGTACGACAAAAAGCAATGATGTTGTGCTGGAGCGCTATAAGCACATCAGTCAGGGTGAAAATTGGGAGAGTATTCCGGATCATCTGCTTAAGGATTATAAGGATAAAAATCGGTGCCATTCTGGAATATATCGTCGTTTGAAAGAGGACGAACCAAGCCCTACTATCAACAACGTCAGGAAAAGTATGTTCATTCATCCACGCCAGAACAGAGGGCTTTCAGTGAGGGAAGCTGCCCGCCTGCAGTCGTTCCCTGACTGGTATGAGTTCAAAGGGGTTCGGGATTCACAGTATCAGCAGGTAGCCGATGCTGTGCCTCCGCTGATGGCAAAGGCGCTTGCAGAGCAGATTAGAAGAATGCTTATATAAAGCTCCTGCTACTTTTTCCGCGGGGCAAACAAACTCCTACTCATCTGTACTCATCTGATAACTCCCGCATTCCGGCAGAGGTCAGCAGTTGCTTTGTTCCGGATAATTTATCTAAGAACTCCGAATGAGCCGTAGGGATATATACACACAGTCCATCCCGTCCTCGCGTCATCAGCACACGATACGCATTCATTCGGATTGTCCGCACATCTTTGATCCGTGCGGTAGTCCGCATTTTAGCATTCCAGTGCTCTCCATCAAAGGTGTAATCGTCTCCCCATACCAAAACCGGGAAATCAACCTCTAAACCCTGACATTCAAATTCTGTAGCTGGCCTAGAGAGAGAGCAGCAGGATTCAGGCTCATGAGGATTTGCATTGAACCATCGAATGTAGTTCAAACTTTTATGGCGGTTTTCTCGTCCCCTGTATTGTTTATTATCGATGCCAATCTGCTGGAGACCACCTGCATACCGTGACGCGAGCAGCCCAAACCGCTTATCGCTGTCGGCATAACGCTCACGGACATATGCCTTTGCGGCATCAAGGCTGTCGGTGATATATAAGGGGTAACCAGATGCAGTGATCTCACTAGCCATTCGCTGAAGCGCATTCAGGTTGTCAAGCGGGTTTTTTAGGAGAAGAGCAACCCATGTATGGAGCATTTCGGCCTGATGGGTCCGTAAAGAGATATCCAGATGCAGGAGCGGATCGTCGCTACAGGAAGATGTTGTTGCTATGAAAGCATCCTTCAGATGCGGCGGACAGTGGATATGCCATGTTACAGTATCGCCCTTGCTCAAGGCATCGACCCACTGCTGGATTCCGCCTTCCTCTCCTTGATAGATCTCCTGTCCTTCACCAATCAATGCAAGAATGACACTCCATTCTGGAATCTTCTCTGCAACGCTCAGCAGAAGATCGGGTTCGGATGCTTCCACCTTATGATTTTTATAGACAAGGTCGGAGCTCCAGGCACGCTGGGCTTCGTCAAATATCAGAATATGCTCTGGGGGTATTGATTGCGGCCTTTCAGAGTGGTGGTACTTCAGGTACGCTCTAATACCTTTTACAAGGGGTGCTCTCTCTCCAGATTTCTGTTTAAGAGCATCCTGAAGCACATCCACCAGGGGGCCATTTCCGGATAGAAATACCGCAGGAGCCCCTTTCCTTCGCGTATCGCATTCAACTCTAAGGTCTTGGATCTCTGGAGTATGTGCAAGTTGCAGCCCCACCAGTGTTTTTCCAGCTCCTGGTGCTCCTGTCAGTAGAACTAGGTGGCGGGTATCTGTCTGCGATGCTTCATAGCATATGTCGATAATGTGTTTGACTGTTTCAGGAATATTGGCGCTTTTTGCACTCCTGATCTGCGGCAGGGGCTGACTGTTGAATAATCGGTACGTAGCCTCAATAAGCGTCAGGAGGGGTTCGTACTCTCCTTCAGCCCATGATTCGGCATCAATCTGCGGTCCTTTATGCACCCTGCTGATGGCATCAATTTCATCGGCAAGGCAATGCGGCGATGCAATTCGGACAGATGGCATGTAGACAGGGTCTGCATTGCTTTTTGTTGGGATAAGTATCGGGTAAAGTGCGGCGGTATGGGATTCTGAATGGTAATTCCTCAAGTCCCGGGCATATGCAACAGCCTGATCAATGTCCGAAGTCTTAGTGTGCTTCTTATCCTTGAACTCAAGAACTGCTATGAACCCCGTTCCGAGCAGGACTGCATCAGGTCGCCTTCCGCCTTCTCTTGGGAGTTCATATTCCAGGATAACTGAGTAATCAGCTGCCTCTGCATTAAGATCAAGCAGCCGGCGAAACTGCTGTTGCATTACTGCAATGCTACCGCTCCACGCGATTTCCTGCGAAGAGTTTTTCTCGCCGATAAAGGTTTGCAGCGACTCAAGAATTTCTTTTGCAGATGCATCCAGAAATTCGGGCAGGGTTGACATCCATCCACATCTCATTTACTCACAAATCCGCTAATTCTTTTAGATCGATAGATTCCGCTTCACACCAAAGGCTTCTTGTCAAATCAGTAAGAGGGCGGACACCTTCGCCTCTCAGGATGACACCCAGTTCAAAATTGCTGCGCAGACAATGCCTCGTTAGGTTCGCACTCCCGATATAGGCTATGGATTCGTCTGCGATCATCATCTTAGTGTGGAGTGCATAAAGTTGATGGCCTTGTTCATCCTGGCGATAAAAATCCCTGATCTCAAGCCTGGGCGCCAGTTCCTCTTGAATAAACATTGATGCAACATCCCGGACAGCTGCATTCGGTCCCGGTCCAGATGCTCTCCCCAGCTGCCTCCCAAGTATCCATATCTTTACGCCGCTTTTCGCTGCTCCGATCATTGAAGGGAGGAGGCGCTGTGCGCCGTATTCATCAAAGAAGGGATTTACAATCCACAAGTCTCTCTCAGCTTCAGTGACAAGGCGTATTAAAGCGGGCTCTATCTCCTCAAAGCCTTCAGCGGCATTCGGAAACTCAATCGGGACCGTCGCTGCATATGAGATCCCAAGCGGCTTCGTGCTGGACCTGCGCATTTCATACTGTTGCACAACTTCCGCTGCAAAAGATTCTCTCTGGAAAAATTCTCCTGCAACATCGAGATTCAATTCAAACAAATAATCTTCAATATTCCTGGAAGGATGCCGGCTAACAATAACGCCGCCTGAGATCAGATCATACAGCAGGCCGGAGTTGACAGGCAGGGATAACTCCCTCTCAACTCCAGTTAGTATATCCGCTCCTCTAATGAGGAGCCCCCCCTCCGCCAGGGACAGTACGGCTTTTTCGGTCTTCCGGACAGCATTGGAATCTTTCAATCTGAATGCTGTTTCAAACGTCATTATTCAACCTTTTTGATAAATTCGTGCTCCCAGAATCCTAGCAGGCGGCCATGTTCATTCTCCCGCCCAATTAGATAGTGCCTGCCGAGATCACGGTTGAAATGTACGCATGATATTTCGCTTACGTGCAGGCAGGCATGGCAGGATGCATCAGACGAGATGCAGACGGGATCATACAGGCAGGTTTCAGCGCTCTCAAAGGCCATGTCAATCCAAGGTCTGATGGCCGTTTCAAAGAGAGTGTGCATGCCGCCGATCTGGAAATCATGGGCATTGTTTGTGTAGATTGCAACTGCGGGGACTTCAGGGAAGATAATCTCTGCGAGTGAGTCCTTATCCATGCCCACAAGGCCGGCACCATTTCTCAGCAGAATGTGGGATATAGTATGGATGAGAGTATAAACCAACTTTGTCTCAGGAAAAGCACTTGGGATCTCGTCATAAACGGGAATACTGTCCGTTTTAATGTTTCTGAGGAACCATTGTTTGAGTTCTCTTTCGTCGTTTCGATCCGGGATCTCCGAAACAAATCCATTTTCCTGAAGCCAGCGAAGAATTCTCCACCTATCGAAAACGATCACAATTCCCTCTGTCTCCGTTGGGTTAACATATATGGGTGTTTTATCTGGGTACTTGGTGTCTGGGGCAAATCCGCGGAGTACGCATTCTCCAGGATTAGTGCTGGACCGTGAATAACCAAAGACCGCTGAAATAACTGGAAGATCGTTTACGACATATGCTTCACTGATGCCAGCGCGCTTGAGGGCATCCGGGAACTGTGCAACCCTCGAAAAATTCGGATCATCTCTTGCCTGCGCCTCAATCAGAACTCCACTTAGATCTTTTGCACCGGGAAGAGCGATCGTGTCTTGGAAGCTTTGCAATGATGAAACAATTGCAGTTAAAGCGTCATTGCCAAGTGAAAGGGCGGTTTCCACTTCCTGAAGAGTTTCCTGCCTCTTCTGTTGCCGATCTGAACCAGGGGGAGTTCCAATAACCTGCCGAATAATCTCTTCAGGTATGCCTTGCTGTATCATATTCTGCCTGATCCGCTCTGCCTCCTCCTGTCTTGAATCCGCTCTGGCGGTGTCCTGGTAGTCAGCATATTCTTCGGCTGAAATTATTCCGAGATACTGTGCAATGTATAGTCTGAGAGTATCCAGGCTGTCAAAGTTCTCTGAACCGCTGATGCCCTTTGTATTGATCAAAGAGATTGAATGGGGATAGAAAACCTGGCTTTTTCTAAATGGGGCGGTTTCCATTGGCTGGTTGCACTCCTCACACCACCCCATCACCTTGCCTGTTTCGGTGCCGCATATTTTGCATCTCCATCGCCAATTCGAAATGCGGCTGCTGTTGCTAGTATGAAGTACAATATGATCATATCCGTGAGTGGGGCATCCTCGCACCCGCAAGCTTGACACTTTGCCGCAGACGTGATAATTGATCAAGTCCAACTGCCGAAGTCCGCCGCCGCATGTGCAATGATATCCTTTGCGCGTGAATTGATTCCTGAATCTCTTAATGGTGTCAAACGAGTAAGCTTTGCCGCACTCATTGCAGATAAATGTCAGAGGAAAGAGATCCGCTTCGATTGAACTCGGTTCCAGAAATACAAATGAATTTGCACGAGGGTTTTGAGGGTATCCGCGCTTTCTTCCGAAGCGCTCAAGACGGTGCAGAATTTCCGATGCTAAGCGGGATTCATTGGTTGACTCAGATTTGATTGCATTCCACGCAGAAATTTTCGCAATTGCCTGTGTATCAGAGTGATCAATGATGCATTCAGGAAGATAACGGAAGAGAACCTGGCTCTTGCCTCTCTTCATTACTCCACGCTCCTGGAATACCGAACACTCACCATTTTCATCGGGTCAAAACTTTCGCGGGTAGGTGCAATTTCTATAGGTATATCCATGTCTCTGAGGCTGGTCATGGGGGCATCAGACAATACAAATGGAATGAACCGATTACCATCTGTGCTGAGTATTTGATCCACATAGTCCTGCACCCGCTCTCTGATGTAATCCTCAAAGTACGGCCCCATGTCCTGGCCGTCGCAGTTATAGCATGAGAGCACGAATTCTGTAATCTGGTCAAGAGAAATCCGCCTTGACTCGAAGGCGCCCCGGAAGTCTTTGGACATATAGGGACTGATTCCCGGCATTCTTTCAAGGAAGTTAATTACGCAGGCAGAGAAGATTCCCGGCAGTGTCCGGTTTATTGCGAATTTTGCCCATCGATTCAGAGGAACCGGTTCAACGAGGACGTCTTTGTACTCATGATATTTTTCGAAATACTTATAGTAACTCTGATCCCGCTCTCGAGCCGGGTTGAAAACAACGAATATAATTCCAGGATACTTTCGCCCAACACGGCTGTAGGCCTGGATATACTCCGCCATATTCCTCGGCATCCCACGAAAAACCATGAAATTCATTTTGTCGATATCAACTCCATGCGATATCATGCTCGTTGCAACGATGAGGTCAAGGTTTGCTCCGGGCGTATCCCTTTCTACGGTTGAGAGCACTCCTTTCACATCACTAAACGTGACATCGCCTGTCATTGGAGCAGTTGCCATTTCCCGGATACCTTTTTTTCTGAGATCAACATTAACCATCGTTCTGATCGACTGGATGATGGCGTCGCCCTCAAGTTTGACGAGGTTGTAGCTCAACCCTAAATCGTAGTCTCTGAGAGTTGCAAGCACTTCTTCTTCTGAAGAAAAGCCGACATTCATTTCAAGCGCTCTGTTGGGGTCACTCTTCAGTTCATGGATCTCCTCATAATACAGTTTTATAATATCCAGTACAGCGTAAATAACGGTTTTATTATGAGGCATGACGCCAGCAATGAGCCGAGCAGTTTCCTCCGCATCCTCCCGTGCGTAGAATGACCGATTCGAGGGGAATTGATGACTTCTCTTCATGTAGAGCTGCCGGATCTGCTCCCAGTACTCCGTCATTGTTGCAGAGGATCCAATTATTTTGACTGGCTTTCCGTTTGTCAACTCTTGAATATAGTGAGCTAAGAACGTTTCATAGTGTGAATCGTAGGTCCCAAGAGATTCCCTGATTAAGTGCATTTCATCTTGGATGATTAACGATGGAACCGGATCATGCAGGTTTACAGGCAGGTAGCGCTCAACAGTGCAGAGATTTGGATCCTCATTATGGTAAGGCTTCTTTTTATACAGACAGTGTTCTCCTATGACAAATCCATGTTGGGGGCATTTGCCGGAAACTTTGCCGAGTATCGACTTGAATTCCTTGCTCAAAGCGGCATTTGCCATCTTGTCAAGTGTCGCGATGATAAATGTCGGGAGATACCGGTATACCTCCTGGTCTGAAATATAAACGGGAACTTCCTCGCCGCACTCGGGGTTGGTGCACTGATGGATAATCTGAAGCGAAGCGGTTTCTCCGCGAATCTCTATTGATTCTTTGCCGCAGAATGGGCAGCAGGAGATTATTTTATACTTCTCCCGCAAGCTTGGATCCGTATTGATAGGGGTAACCTCATCTTTCACTCCACCGTACTGCGAACCGGCCTCGTAGACTTTGTTGGGCGTGTTTCCTTGGCCAACATAATATCCTGTACTGAAAGGTGCATAGCCTGTTCCTCCAATAATAGGGTGAACCCTCCGGATCTTCTCGGCTTGTGCAAAAATATCTGCAATTCTTTGAAGTTGCTGCAACGAGAGAAGACGAAGCGGGAATCTCGTGATGGCAGAAACTCCCTCTTTTTTGCCCCTTAGCCGATCGAAGAAAATAGTGAACACCACAAGGCCAAGGTATGCTTCAGTCTTTCCTCCTCCAGTTGGAAAATAGATCAAGTCCACGTCCGATGCTGTGTCTGAACTGCCGCGTCCTGATGCCGCCAAGATATCGGGTATTTCCATAACGATGAAAACAAGTTGGAAGAGGCGCCACGAGTTAAATCCCTTGCTGGACTGTGCAAACGCCCTATTCATTAAGGAGAATGCCTCCATCGCCTCGCTGTCTGTCTGAAGCCGTTCTATCCCGCACTTGAAGCGTCTTGTCTCTGTGATGAACTGGTCTATATCCTCCCGGAAGTTGCGGCGCCCCTTTGCAGTCAGATCAGTGCGGCCTTGAAATTCCATCTCAAGTCTCGAAACCTCCTCTTCCATCAATTGGTGAAGATTCGTGAGAACAGGGATCGGATCTTCTGCAAGGGCAGAAAAGTCTAGGCTGATTGGCTCTTGAGACTTGTACTTTTTCTGAATGAATACAGGCATGTGCTCAATGCGGATTACCTCATCCTCCTTTACAATGGAGCAGTTGATGCCCGTTGCATGGATGTTTCCCTCATACTTGTAGTCATCCCGAAGATAGTCCAGAACATAATCCTGAAACGCAAAGTTGATCGGCTTTACAGACAATTCAGTCTCGAAGATAGAATTTTCAATGTCGTTTTGCTCCCTTCTCTCCTCAAAAGCGTTTTCCAATAGTAGTGTTAATTTGACGCAGTCGTCGCTGTAGTCCGTGACACGATACGACAACTGCACACTCCAACTCGGTTCGGGGATGCTTGCACCCCAGTCGCTTAGGAAGGCGTTCCATGATTCATCATCCTCAAGAGCGCATCTGGGGACGAATTCCTCCTGCTCGCGTATTCTTCTATCGGATGTTGAGCGCGCACGTCGCCGGAATCTGTCAGGATCCTCATTAAAGATCTCCTTCGCTTGTATAGTAAGCCGTTCAGCTTCCTGAAATGTGCCTTTCCCATACCAATCAGCACTTAGCAAATCCGCTACACGAACTTCAATCTCAACTGGTTGGGGTTTTACTTTTCTATATGCAGGCCTCAGGCGATACCCCGACTCCGAAGAGTCGCTTTCTTCGCCCTCAAATTCTTCGTCTTGACCGTCTGCATCTCGACTGTAAATTCCTGCATCCTCCTGCTCATAGTTCTCAAGTTGCTCTTCCCGTTTTGGGAACACTTTGTAGTAAAATGCCCCTGAGACACAAACTTGAATTTTAGCGGTTTGTATAATCTGTTTGTTTATCAGAACCTCAAGACCGGCTGATGAGGGGGTAGTTTTTGAATAGATGGGTGAAACTTTTTTTGGAGGTTTTTTTGGGCTCAAATTTCCGATGAAGAGTATTTTCGAAGGTTTATCATCGAAAATTCTGTCGAAAAGTGACCCATCAACACTCTGGCGAATTTTCTCCAAAACTGCTCTTGTAAATCTGCCTCGGACGAAATTGTCCGCTCCTTTTGAACTTGGCATGTAATTTCCTCAATTGTATGTGACTCTGTCCAGATCTCCTGAAGAGACGTCTTTCAATATTTCTACGGCTTCAATGCGCTCGATAGAAACAATGTTTGCAAAATCCTCAAGGTAGAGATCAAGCTCCTTATCAATGACCGTGTTCTCTCGCTCCCTCAGATCCGCCTCGATTCCCGCCTGTGGAATCAATTTGTTCAGCCGTCGGGCGAGACTCCGGTGTATGCTCCGAAGCCTCCGAACTGCTTTTGCAATATCATCGAATTTGGCTGTGAGAAATGGCATTTCATAGATAATCCCAATCCTGCGAATGTTCTCTAAGTCTTGGGGGCCGATAATCGCTCCGCTCAACCACTGGAAAATTGAACCTGGGGTGGACGGATTTCTGGCGCCATGCATCTTCAGTTTGCGGATTACCTCGATGAAGGTGTCTCCGCTCTCCTCAAGAGCTTGCTTCAAATAGTGTATCCATGTCTTTTGGAAAATGACAGCCTCCATCATTGCAGGATGCGCCTCAACTTTGCTGATGACTGACTCTGCAAGGGATTTACGGGTTGAATTCTCAATAAGAATGAGCTGATCGCCCTTTCTGAGGTTTTTGGCCTCACGATCTTTGACCTTTTCCGTAGACTCATCATATATCTGCACGAGTTTTTCTGCGTGAAGCATGATGCAGCGATCCCCAGGGAGGGCTATCTTTGCAATGGTTATTCCGTCAGAGAGATCTTTCCCCAGCCGCTGATCTGCTGATTTAGCCTCAGCTTCGTTGGCATATTCAAAGTCAATGCGCCAATCCAGGGAGAGAAAATCTGAAAATATCTCTTTTGGGGCAAATTCTCCCATCTCTGCGTCCTGAGGATTGATGAAGATGAGGGCAGTGTTCTTCCTCTCTCCTTTTGGTCTTCTTTTAAGGGTTCTCCCATTGGGCTTCGCACCCAAAAGCCTCTCGATTGCTTTCGCCTTGTGAATATCGGAGAAAAGGCTCAAGCTATTGTCAGTTTCACTTTGAATGTATTTTATTGCAGAGATTTCAGAATCATATGCCATGATTCCAATGCTCCTTGCTCTTGCGTAGGAGAGTATGTCTTTCTGGTAATAGCGAGGGCAGCCGTACAGGATGCAGCTGTCAACGATATTTACCTCTGCTACACTTCTGTAAATCTGACTGACAGGAATGAAATTGATTCCTTGATTCTTGAGTTTTGAGATATCCATACCTTTTTCAACTTCAAGGTACGTCTTCAGTGCCTCGTTGAGGGCCTCATTCTTAGAGACGAAGAGAACTGATTTCCCATTGGCAGATGCCTCTATAATTATTTGAATGACGATTGGATGCTTCCCTGTTTTTGTTGCCGCCATGTATCCATAAGTTTCCAGCACCTTATCTGCGATGCGAAGCGCATAAGACGCAAAGATGGGTTGTTCAGGTCGGATTGATTCGCAGTGATTTTTAAGTGCATCAATACGCCGGTTCACTGGGATTGTGCCCCATCGCCTGCTCAACTCAGTTTCTGCATATGCAAGCGGTGATATCATCTCTTCAAGAGCGTAAATGCACCCGAGGAGTCTTTTTGTAACCTCCATTGCACGGGGAGAGTTGATCGATTTTGCAGCTCTTGCAAGCTCATAGTAGTCTTTCCGCAGTTCTAAGAGCATTTCGTTGAGCTTCTGCTCTTTAACCGGTATGATAATTTTTTTTACGCCGGTGGCCTTGTTGCGAATTTCTTTGTAGTTCATACAGAATGGCTGATCTAAACTGAAAAGGCCCCTCTTGAGATTCGCCTCGTCGATCTGGCAGTCTTCCGCGAGTGAATCTGGCTCCCATCCCCAATAGATGATACCTTTTTGAATCAATGCTCTGGCTAATTCTGTGGGAGGATCAGGAGATACAAAAAACAGGAATGGCACTTTATTCTGCTGTGCCCATTCGAAAATCTGTTGTGCCTGCTCTTCTTTGACATCTGCTGTTGCCTCGATAATTGCACCGAATGTGCGCTCTGCGACAGAATTGTTGGGCAGAGCTGCAACACCCGGAGAAATGATCAGTTTCGGTGCTCCGGATCCCGACGCTACTTTGAAAACCTCGCCTTTGGAGGTAACCCTGCCCACCGGAAAAGCATCGTGATATAAGGGCATAGTCCGCGCCTTGAGCGAAGTAAAATGCTCTTTAATATCCTGCCGAAGTTCAACTCGGCTGCTGAAAATTACCAGTCGATCGCGGCCAGAGGGCAACTTCTTTTCATGCAGGCGGTAGTAGAGGGCCTCAAGTGCCAGAAGAGGTGTTATTGTCATCTTGTTCGAGGGATAAACAAGCAACGTCTGCTTGTTTGTCGCGAGAGCTGTCTTAAAAAATAGTAAAGATTGTTTATTTACCGAATGAAGGTAGATTGGTTCCCCGCTGAAGTTTAGATAGCCTTTGCCTAGACTCCAGAGTACCGAGCTCTCATAATTCTTCGCTAGTATCTTCTCCCAATACGAGTCTACCGAGTCTTCAGATTCTGGCAGGGACTCACATGGACTTATAGCCGTTCAATCCCCTCATATTGGGGATTGGGACACCGTAAGAAATATTTTTCGGAATTGGGACTACTGTTGTACGTATATAATTCTAAGTGCAAATTGCTGAGACTATTCGTTTTTCGAGCAGATCTGCTTAATTATTTTCTCAGCGCATTTCTCCACATCCTCTTTTACCTCATGCTCCCATATGCGAATGACCTTCCACCCCATTTTTTGCAGTTGTTCATTGGCAACTTGGTCGCGCGCAACATTCTTTTCGATTTTGGGGAGCCAATACTCTCTGTTGGATTTAGGTTCAACAAAGCACATCGGGCACTTGTGCCAAAAACATCCATCAATAAAAATGGCAACCTTCTGGGATCGGAACACAATATCCGGTTTTCCTGGGAGATCCTTGATATTTATGCGGTATCCTCTCCAGCCCCTTCGCCATAAACATTTTCGCAGCAATATCTCAGGCCGTGTTTGTTTTGATCGGATTTTAGACATCACACGGCTTCTTGTTTCTTTAGGATAACAATCGACCATATCACTGAATACTTCTCCTGTTCTCTGGAGACGTCTTATCACTTTTGCACCATGCAGATTTACTGACCCTCATATTGTCTACGCATGATTCATTACACCCATTGATAAGCAATAATCCCGATTGGCAGTCGTAGTACCTTTCCCTGCTCCGCAACACCGATGACGTCGGCTTGCCAGTTGCAGACGCGAGCCCGGGCTCGTCCTTTGTTGCCACCTGGAGGTGCTCATCCGCGAAATTCGACGTAGCATTGTTCTCAAGAGTGAATCAAAAAGAACCAAAAACCAATGGTTAAATTGCTCGAAGAACATCGACATCTTATGGAAGAGTCTCGTAAGAAGCAGATACTCGATATTCTCAGTGGCCCTTACTTCAGAATTGGGGCGGCCACTGAAGAAGCTCTTGCTCTTTATGATACCACACTCACGCATAGTTCACTCGCCAATGAGATGAAACAGAGGGGGATAATGTGTGACGATTACGAGCGGTTGGAATTCTTCGGGAACTATCTCCTGGATTTCATCGTTGCAGAGCACCTGTATTCCACCACATGCCTTCCGGAAGGGGAGATGAATACGCGGATAAAGGTGACAGAAAATTACAATCTGGCGGACATTGTGATGGAATATGATCTGTGACTGGATGACGCCGTATTATTGTCAAAAAGCACACTGTTGACAGATTCTATCATTGCTGATGTCTTTGAGGCCTTTATCGGCGCGATATACCATAACGTAAGCCCGGAAAAAGCCAGAGAAGTGATACTTCGGATATTTACCCCTGAAATAGAAAAGGTTTCCGGGGATAAAAACGCGAAAGGGTTACTTCAAGAATATGTTCAGTCGCACCAACAAGAGAAACCGGAATATACGTATGCGAAATATGGTCCGGATCACGAACCAACATGGACTGCCAACGTCTTCATCGGCGGTAAGAATTATGGTGAAGGTTCCGGCCCGAAGAAGCGACAGGCCGCCATGAATGCCGCACGCGAGGCGCTACAGAAACTGAATGTCGTATAGCGACATCATGAAGGGCACGAACGTCGTCATGGGACCCGAGGTTGGATCGGAACGCAAGAAACATGAGCATCCTCATACAGTATTTCATACGGGGCAAGCGGGGATGGCAGCCCCCCGGCGCTCCTGCAGGGCTGAAAGGATTGAATAATGTATCGATTTCTTGTCATCGTCGAGCAGACCGACGGCAACTACTCGGCATACTCCCCGGACATTCCGGGATGCGTGGCGACCGGAGCGACTCGCGAGGAAGTGAAAGAGCGGATGCACGAAGCGATTGAGTTCCACATCGAAGGGCTCCGGGAGGATGGGCTCCCTATTCCGCCGTCACGGTCTTCAGCAATCTACGTGGCGGTCGGTAGAGGATAACGTCCTCCTGTCACCAAACCCCTTCTTTTCCAGAATCTTAACGGCTTTCCGGGCCGTGAGCGCCGGAAGTTCAGGCATGGGCCTCGACGGTGAGGGTGTATTCCAGGAGCCCTTCCTCGGTGGGGATTTCCTCACCTCTCGCTAGCATGCCCTCAATGTAGAGTTCAATTGCCTCCCGTGCCATCATCGGTTCGGTGAGGAGCGGGTTCGCCGGCACCGACCCGTGAGCCTGCCGGAGTTTTTCGAGAGGGACGGCGGGAGGGTACCAGGGTTCCAGATCTCCAGGCGGTCGGAGAAGAGCATCACCTGGACGCTGGCCGGTGTAGTCGCGGTGGGCGACGGCGTTGACGATCGCCTCCGTCACCACCTCCTTCGAGATCTCGTAGCGCACCGGGGCCTGTTGCCGGGTAGCGCAGGCGGTCACGGCGTATCCCTTCCGGCAAGCAGGGCACGGCCCCTCTCAGTGATCCGGTACTTCTGGTTGCTGCTCCGGGGCCTGTCGGGGATGGTCATCTCGATCAACCCCGCCTGCATCAGTGGTTTCAGCACGGAGTTCCTGAACTTGGTGCGGTTCGTCCTCCCTGCAACGTCCATAAGTTCGGAGATCGACGTCTCCGCCACACAGGTGCGCAACACTTCGACTTGGTCCCCACTTAGTCCCAACTTGGTCCCCGCCAGGTCCCCTGTTTGAGCACCTATCACCAGGTCTCGTCCCGGGCGCCACAGAACCTGGACGAACTGCCCGCCGTTCTGCCGGAATTCCGGCGGCGGCAGTCGTCGCGCTACCATATCACATCATGTATCCGCCGCCGGCGAGGACCTCGATCGGCCGGCGAACTTCACCGCGCATTGGGCAGTCCCACACGAGGGGAAGAGCGGGGCGGAGACTGCCTCCCCGCACGCCACCCGCCGAAAGGAGACAAGCGGGACGATCCAGGCCCCCGTCCGGGTCCGGATCACCAGCGCTCTGCCTGCCGGATTCACCGCCGCATGTCCCTCGATCGTCAATTCGGCTGTGATAATCCCACGCTCACCGACGCTACTCATCTCCGCCTTCAATTATCTCCCAGCGGCCACCTTTTGCCGGGCCGACGCGTTGCACCTTTCCGGACTGTTTGAGCTTTGCAAGTTGCATCTCTATGGCCCGGGTGCTCTTGCCCAGTGCTTCGGCCATTTCTGGTATGGTGATCTCTGGCTGTCGCCGGATCATGTCCAGGATTAACCCCGAAGTTTTCCCCGAAGTTTTCCCCGAAGGTTCTTCCCCTCCCTGGACCCGGCGAACGATCGTCCGGAACCCGTCGCTGACCGCAAACTCCGGCTCCGGCGTGGCCTGCACCTTCGCGATGCTACCCGGTGGAACGGATGCGGTCGATCTCATCGAGGATAGACCGAATTTCCCGCTTGAGCACGGGGAGATCGTCCTGTATGGTCAGGAATACCGCTTCGTAGTCCACACCGAAGTAGTGATGGATGATTTTATCCCGCATCCCTGCGGCCTCTCTCCAGGGAGCCTCCGGATAACTCTCGCGCAACTCCGGGGAGATCTTCTTTGCCGCCTCGCCGATAATGGTCAGCATGCGCTCGATCCCGGCGCGTTCCAGCCGGCGGTTCCGGAGGTCCTCCGCCGACGAAATTCCTTTGGAGAAATCCTCGATGCTTATGATGGCATCAAGGATGTGGCGGAGATATGCGGGGTCCTCCGGCGTCATAGATCACCACGGCATCACGGTATATTGCATCGGCAAGGTAAGGGCTCACGGCGTTCTCGGTGACAAGATCCACGTCTCTCCCGAGAGCACGCCGGAGTTCGTCCTCGATTCGAACAAGCTGGAAGAGACTCTTTTTGCGGGCGAACCTGACCAGGATGTCGATATCACTTGCTGCGCCGGCATCTCCCCGGGCATAGGAGCCGAAGACCGCAATCCAGTCGGCACCGTTCCGGGTGAGTATACGAACGATTGCCTCACGGGACTTCTCCGTTAACCTGCTTTCAGCCATTCGCTCGCCCCTCATCCTTATGCTACTGTCAGTATTACCGCGCTCCGTCATCAGTCTTTTGAAAGGTGAAGCGAGTCCGGCCTGGTACAAACGCACCGGACAAAACTCCGGTAATGATTAACGGTCAAAATTACGGGCTGCGGGCAGGATCCGGAGGTCTTCCTGGCCTGCACAGGCCGCGGCCACCTCGGCGGGATCGTAGCGGAGCCGGTTCTCCTCGCCCTTCTCCAGGAGCCCCTCAACATAGACCCGGGCGGCCTCTCGTGCCATCGCTGTCGCCTCTTCAACGGTCCCCCCGAAGGTGACGCAAGCACGGGCGAGGCTCGGCACGATGACGGTATACCCGCCTTCCGGAGGAGGATACGATACCGCAAATTCCTCATTGCAACACCCCCTGCAGGTCATGTCGGCTCAGTGCCTGTTCACAACGGTATATTCCCGAATGATATATCCGATCCGTGCGGGCGCCACCTTGCCCGTCTTACTCACAGACGAACGGGTTTACGATTTCAAGTGCGCAGATCCCGGAAAAATCACGCCCGTTCCGGGTGACGAGCGCGCACTCATGCGTGAGGGCAGTGGCGGCAATGACCGCATCGGGGAGTTTCATCCCGCACGGTCGGCAATCCTATCGGTCAGAGGATATACTTCCGCCGAGCGGATGAAGTCCCGGGCCAGCGCGTATCCCTCCGGGGTATGCTTTTTCCAGCCGAGAAACTCGATCTTCGTGATGATCGAGATCCGGAACGAAGAGGTGAGCATCTCTTCTATCTCGCTCACTCTCTCCGGCGGAATGGCGTCTGCGAGGTACTAGATGAGAATGTTCGTATCGAGCAGGTACCGTTTCATGTCCGGTTCCACTCGTTCCGCAAGTTTCGGGCCTCGGTTTCCAGGTCGAGATCCCGGTCCCGGTATATGCCCCGGTATCTCGCGGGCTCGGCAACCCCGATCGGTTCATCTGCAGGCTTTTCGGCGGTCAGGCTCTCCCAGAGATCGATGGGCACGATAACGTCGGTCTTCCTCCCGTCTGCATCGCAAATGTACTGTACTCCCATGCCGCACACTCCAGATATGCGTATGTGGGAGTTCCAGGCAGATTATAGTTGCCCTGCCCCGGCGCCCCTCATCGAGAGGGGCCACGCTCCTGCTCCCTTCGTGACAGGGGGTCTGGGGCCGGAGAGATCGTTATCCTCGCGGAGGTGCGTCGATCAGGCAGGACGACGCTCTCTTTTCCGGATCGTCGACGACCCTATCCGCAGCCGCCCGACCCCTCGTTCGAATCGGCCGGAGCGGAATAAAGGTCAATACGGTTGAAGGCAGAAACGTTGACGCGAGCATCTCCATCGCCGGAACGGTTCGTTTCCCCGGGGCAGCATGGAGATGTTTCCTTGTTTCAGCAGGAACGGTACGAGCCATGGAGATGCATAAGGAGATTCTTGCCACATTCCCCGGCCTCTCGGTTGCAGAAGGCGATGTCGGGCGGCTGTCGGTTCAGGAGAAGAGTCCGGCCCTAAATGCCCTGAAAGACGAGACCGTCCGTCTGGCAAGAGAACGGTATACGCTCGAGCGGGTCAAGGATGAACCCCTTTTCAGGGCGTACAGGGACTTCTTCTGGAGGGTGGGCGTCGATCCGACCAAAACGCGGCCCGCCTCGGAAGCGCTTGTCCGAAGGATCCTGGCCGGCAAGGTGCTCCCGGCGATCAACACCGCGGTGGATGCCTATAATCTGGCCTCAATTCGCACCGGAATACCCATTGCGGCGTTCGACGCCGATACCCTGGGCGGGGAGCTCGTTATGAGGTTTGCAGAAGAGGGGGAAGCGTTCCTCGGCATCGGGATGGCCGCACCCGTCACGCTCCATACGAACCAGGTTATCCTGGCGGATGAGGATGCGATCGTCGCCGTCTACCCGTACCGTGACTCGGATGCGACAAAGATCACCCTCGCCACAACGACGGTGCACATCGTGGCATGCGGCGTGCCGGGGATTGAGCGGGAGAAGGTGTGTTCGGCATACGACCTGGCTGCTGCATACCTGCGGGAACACGCTTCAGTCCGGGGATGATTCGGACAAACCGGTTGGCGAAACCTACATGTGGTTCTCCGAATAGGGACGACCATGAAGATCATACTGACCAGGGTATTTGTCGACGACCAGGAGAGGGCCCTGAAGTTCTACACCGGAACACTGGGCTTTGTGAAGAAGAACGATGTTTCTGCCGAAGGCTACCGGTGGCTTACCGTCGTCTCCCCCGGCGACCGGAACGGGACCGAGCTGCTGCTTGAGCTGAACGATAACCCGGTAGTCCGGGCATACCAGAAAGGGATATTCGAACAGGGCATCCCCGCCGCGTCCTTTGGTGTCGAAGACACCCGTGCGGAATACGAGAGGCTGAAAGCACGGGGCGTGACGTTCACGATGGAGCCGACGGAAGTTGTCGACCGGGTGATCATAGCGGTCTTCGACGACACCTGCGGCAATCTCATCCAGATCCAGACGCTGCAAAAATAAGTTGTTTCACTGAGGCGGCCCGCCCCTGGACTCCCTCACTTTTTACCGGTTCCCCCGTGTACAACATTGTAAATATGATAAGCACTTACAATGCTATCATGGCTGCAACCAAGAGGATTCCCGTCTCGGAAGGGATATGGGCGGAGATCTCCGAGCTGAAGCGCCCCGGCCAGACCTTCGACGACCTCCTCTCGCACATGGTCGAGCAGGAGAAGAAGCGCCGGTTCATCGAGGATATGGACCGCATCGAAGCCGCAGGGGATTTCGTGGAGCTGGAGTTTGACGTTTCGGATACTGATTAACAAAAAGGCCCTTGAGAGTATCCGGAGCCTCAGCGAAAAGAGCCGGCGGATAGTCATGGAGAAGTTGAAAACCCTCCAGGACGACCCGTATCCCGGCAGCGACAGGGAGCGCCTGCACGTGCACGGGCGGGAAGATACTTACCGGCTCCATATCAGCCGGACATTCACGGCATTCTATCGCATCCATGAGCCGGAGTTGGAAGTCCATATTCTTGCCGTGATGTCAATCGGGCAGGCACACAAACGGTACGGGTGGTTCTGACCTCTTTTTTTTGACTGAGATTCGAAAGTGCGTCAGTTCGGACCGTTTTTGCAGTGATTCATACGCGGTGAGATCGCGCGGGTATAGCCTTGAGCCGCCCTCCCGGATCCCAGTAACATAACAAAATCGTTATATAACATATCTGTTATACAACACTCTCATTGGGTACACCATGTTGCCTGTAGGAAGTCCCGCAACGGGAGACGACTTCATCGACCGCGAGCGCGAGACCGCGTTCATCCTGGACACGATCGAGAAAGACCACGTCATGCTCGTCGCTCCCCGGCGGTTCGGCAAGACCTCGATCATGCGTAAGATCGAAAGAGACCTCGCGAGCAGACACAAGCCGTGCGTCTTCCTCGAGGTCGAGAGCGTCAACTCGCCGGGAGAGTTCATCACCGATCTCGTTACGGCGCTCGTCGAGTGCGGGGGAGCAAGCCACAAGACCCGGATCTTCTCGGCGCTCGAGAAGGCGTTCGCCCGGCTGCAGGAGAACCTCGACGAGATTGAGACCCCGGTCTTCAGGGCAAAACTCCGCAGCCGTCTCCGGGCGGAGTTCTCGGACGACTGGCTCGAGAAGGCGAGGAAACTGGATACGATCTTTGCAGAGATCGACGGCCCGGTCTGCATCATCCTCGACGAGTTCCCGGTTGCCATACAGAACATGGAGGCCGACGACGCGAGAACGTTCCTGCACTGGTTCCGGCGGCTGCGCCAGGTTTCGGCAGGGGTGAGGTTCATCGTCGGGGGCTCGGTCAGCATCGACCACGTCGTCTACGGCGTCGGCGGAACCCCGGTCATCAACGACTTCCGGAGGGTCGGCATCGGCGGGTTCGAAGAGAGCGTCGCCCTCTCCGTCGTCGAACGCGTTGTTCAGGATGAAGGGTGGGAGTATTCCCCGGAGACCGGGCGGACCGTCCTCGACTGCGTGGGCGACCCCTGTATCCCCTACTTCCTCATGATCGTCCTCTCCGGCCTGAAGGAAGAGGTGGATATCTCCGGAGAGGTGCCCTCCCCGGCGCTGGTCGAGAGGGTCTACAACAGGAGGATCCTCGGCAGCGAGGGTCGCCACTACTTTGAGCACTACTCGCGCCGTCTCCAGACGACCTACTCCGGGCAGGAGGCGAAGGCTGCCCGCGCCATCTTGAGCAGGGTGAGTCTCGCGGAGTCCCTGCCCGTGGGTATTGCCTACGAGATCTTTTTGCAGAGCACCGCATCAGAGAGCGAGGATGCGTTTTTAGCGCTGCTGGCACAGCTGAACCACGACTTCTACGTCACTTCGGAGACTCCCGGCGAGTTGCGGTTCTACTCGAAGATGCTCAGGGACTGGTGGAGGATCTATTATGCCGGCACCTGGTAGGTGTTACCGCTACTTCCCTGCGGCTCTTGAGGGGGAGACGCTCCGGCACCTCCTCGTCGGCCGGCAGGAACTCCTGGAGAACCTCTTCGACGAAATAGACCGGGCGTCCGGCTCCGGAACGCCGCGGTTCTTCCTCCTGGTCGGGGACCGGGGCGCCGGGAAGTCCCACCTGATGAGCCTGCTCTGCCACAGGATACGCGACGAACTCTCCGGCCGGGTGATCCCGGTACCCCTTGCAGGAGAGGGGTTCTCGATCTTCAGGGCGTCCGACTTCTTCCTCCGGGTGCTCGCGGGGATGGGGGTCGAGACCTCCGACGTGGCTGCGCTCGGCGAGGATTCACTGGTTCGCGAGGCCGCGGTCGAGCGGATCGCCGCATCGGCCGGGGAGAGGCAGGTCGTGGTCTTCGTTGAGAACATCCACGAGGTCTTTTCCCAGATGGGGAGGCCCGAGGTCCGGGCGCTGCGGTCGGTCCTCCAGCGGGCAGATAATCTCTCGGTCATTGCGTCGGCACCGTCGCTCTTCCCCGGGATCCTCGACCATGAGGAACCGTTCTACAACTTCTTCCGGATCTTTCACCTCCGGGAACTCGACTGCGCCGGCTCGAAGGACCTCATGCGGAGGGTCGCGGAGGTCGACGGCAACACCGCCTTCATCGAGAACTTCGGGGACTACGAGCCCGGCATCGAGGCCCTCTGGCACCTCGTCGGCGGCAACCCGGGGTTGGTGGTCCGGCTGTACGAGATCCTCTCGCTGTGCGGGGCCGGCAAGGTGGCGGAGGCCTTCTTCAGGCTGGCGGACGAGCAGACGCCCTACTACCGGGAGGTCTTCCGGAGGCTTCCGGGGCAGCGGCGGCTCATCCTCGATACGATCCTCGCCGCAGAGACCCCGCTCACCCCGACAGACGTCGCAGAGCGCGCCCGGCTGAACCTCGCGACGGTGAACGCTCAGGTCCGGAGGCTGGAGGCCGATGGCTACGTCGTCTCCCGCCCGATGAAGAAGAGGACGACCTACGAGGCCCGGGATCGGCTTTTTGCGCTGTGGCGGGCGATGCGGGAGCCGGCCGGCCGTGCCCGGGTATTTGCCCTCATCGGGTTCCTGGAGGCCTGGTATGGGCAGCCGGCTCCCGCC
>LNQE01000913.1_pt1 | contig 21548 bp, 16 predicted proteins | sample 603111 | NCBI WGS metagenome assembly LNQE01 (sample SAMN04260313, study PRJNA301899) | hydrocarbon metagenome | isolation source: hydrocarbon-contaminated ditch | place: Germany: Bremen | collected 1998
GATTTACCCCGTATAAAATCTTGGGGGATGTCCACCAATCCAACGACCCGGCGGATAAATATTTATCCAGTTTTTTCTGCCCCGCCGCTAGGAGTTGGCTTACCGAAGCTCTGGCGCACGCAAAAGATTGGGCAGGGATTATTTTCGCGCAGGGGTGCAACAATACCAACCGGCATTATGACATCTGGAAGGTTCATGTTCAAACGCCTTTCCTTCACTGGTTCAGCGCTCCGCTCTTGGACAGCGCCGCCGCCAAAAAATATTACAGGGTAGAAATACAGAGGCTAATCAGCCACCTTGAAAATCATTTTGGTATAAAAATCACACCGGAAAAAATCAGAGAAGCGATTAACAAATCGAATGAGATAAAGAAAAAGCTCCAACAGCTTTCGGCGTTGAGATCGATCAAAGATGTGTCCAATCGCGATTATCTGGACGCCGTTATCAAATGTCTTTCGGACCCCGTGGATGAAGTTTCCGCCTGGCTCGACTCCGAAATAAAGGCTTGGAATACAATGCCCGCTTTTCCATCCGGCAAAAAACGATTTCTGCTGACCGGCAGTGACATCACTTATGTGGAATGGATGGACACGCTGGACGATTGCGGAATCAGAATCGTACGTGACGACCTCTCCATAGGAGAAAGATTTTTCGCGACGCTGATACCCGACAAAAGCGATCCACTTGAAGCGCTCCTGGAATATTACATGAATATCCCCAAACCGGCGACAAGACCGACAATTCAGAAGAGGCTGGATTATCTGTATAAAGCCCTCGGGGAGACAAAGGTTGACGGAGTCATTTCGCAAAACGTGAAATTCTGCGAGCCTTATGCCTATGATTCCGTGCCTGTCAATAATGCCCTAAAATCCAAGGGCTACAAGGTCATCCACCTGGAAAGGGACTTTTCCCCAGCTGCCGATCAGCAACTTGCGAACAGACTCATGGCTTTTGTTGAAATGATGGAGGGAGGGAATAATGGATAAAGCAAAAAATTCCGGTGATAACGCCGGGAAGGTGATGCTGAAAACCCTGCCTCACGCGAAAGATCTGAAATGGCCGATGCTTTGGTGGTTTACCCTGGGGTCAATATACAGCAAGCTGCCCTGGAAAAAGACGGCCTGGACATGCGCCGCCTTTCCGATTGAAATGATGTGGATTTACGATATTTTTCCCGATCACCCTGAAAATATGGCAACCGTGGCTGCCGCCCGCAAACAGTCCCAGCGCCTGATCGAGCATGCCGAGGGAATGGGTTATTCACGTGACCTTTGTTCCTACTGCAAGACAAGCATCGCCGCCTACGATACCAAGATCAAAAAGACGCTCGGAGGCATCAGCAAACCCGATATCGTGGTCTGCACCAATGCCATCTGCGATACCCACTGGAAGTGGTTTCAGATTATGGCCGATAAAATGAACGTCCCGTTTTTTATGTTTGATATTCCCAAGTGGGTGAGCGGTACGGATGAGAAAACCCTCCAGGGCAATATTGATTACGTGGTGGAGCAGTTTTACGACCTGATCGTATTTATTGAAAAGCACACCGGTAAAAAGATGGATGAGAAGAGACTGTACAAAGTCCTGGACAAATCGACGGAACTTTCCGACCTGTGGCGGGAGATTTTCGAGCACAGAAAGGCGGTGCCGTCGCCTTACAGCGGCGCCGAAACATCCGCGTCATTTTTCCCCCTGGTGGTTCTGCCGGGTGTTCAGGTCGGAGTAAATTTTTTCAAAAAAATTCTTGCCGATATAAAGAGCCGCACCGCAAAGGGCGAGGGAACCATGCCCGCGGGAAAGGAAAAATACCGCGTGATGTGGGAAGGCATTCCTTTCTGGTACCGGATGAGATTCATGTGGGATCTTGCGCAATACGGCGCGGTCATTACTTTCGAGCCTTACACCTACTCCTTCGCTCCCGAAAAGAAAAAATGCCTCACCATGGACGAAACGTTGCGCGATGTCGCCAAGCTCATCATGGACACCCCGTACGCCTACAACCTCGAAAGGCGAATAGAGCATTTTGAAAAATGGATTGATGAATACAAAATTGACGGAGTCATTCTGCACGAGAACATGTCGTGCCGGCCCTCCAGCGCCGGAATGGTCGATCTGGCGGAGGCTATCAGGAAGGATAAGGGTATTCCTGTGTTAATACTTCAGTGTGATATGAACGATCCCCGCGCTTATTCCGAAGAACAGATTAAAACCAGAGTGGAAGGGTTCATTGAACTGATGGAGGCGAATAAATGACAGGGCTGTTGACCGGGTGCGCATTCCCGCAAGGGGAGCGCAATAAAATAAAGGAAATATTCCTTACCGGTAAAAGCTGAAGGGTTTTACAAAACGCTCATCTGTCCCGATAAAATCGGGATTGCGCTGCAAACCGCACCGCTTGACGTATGTCTATATACGCCTCGCGGTTCGCTTTTTGCGCGCCTTGCTTCTAAGCATCCCGTATCCAGTACGGGACAAGCTTTTGAACAGCCTCTGAATGGTAGTACCGTTCCCAACATTTTTTGAGATATCGAATAAACTGAAACGAGGAGATTCGTGGAAATGAAACAACATGAAGCAGTAATTCGAGCCATGGAAGATAATGGAGGCTTCGCTACTCTTGCATATTTAAATCAAAATGCTTTATTGGTAGAAGGTTGTGAATGGAAAACAAAAACGCCTTTTGCAAGCATTCGCCGCATTGTTCAAGATGAACGTTTTTTCTTTAAGATACGGCCGGGATTATGGGCATTAAAAACCTATAAAGATAACTTGCCTCCGGAAATCCTACCAAGGAAAGGTGAATCCAAAGAGAAAAAAGAAGAATATTCTCATGCCTACTATCAAGGTCTGCTTGTAGAATTGGGTAATTTTAAAAAATTCAAAACATTTATTCCAAGTCAGGATAAAAACAAACTTTATTTAGGGAAAAAGCTTTCTGATATTGCAACAACCTCTGAAATTTTTAAATTCAGCTATGATAGAATCATAAAAAAAGCAAAAACTGTCGATGTCACGTGGTTTAATGAAAGGGACATGCCTGCAAGCCTTTTTGAAATTGAGCATTCCACAGATATACAGAATTCATTATTAAAATTTGTTGAGTTGCAGGATTTCCACGCCAGCTTCTGCATTGTGGCTCATGAAGTCAGGAAAAAAGAATTTCAAGCCAAAATGTCTTTGGGGGCATTTAAATCAATAAATGAGCGTGTAAAATTTTTAAATTATGATGATGTTGCAGAATTACACACGAAAACAAGTGAATATATTATTATAGAATCGAAGCTTCGATTCTAATGAAAAGGGTAAATATGAAAAACTCATTAAGTCAATGGGCAGAAGCAATAGCATTGAGAATTAGTGATGAATGGACTGGCAAATCAAGTTTTCCAGAAGATTCTGCGTTGTTGAAAGAAGTGCTGACAAAAGCTTTACGTGCGGTGCCAACTGAGTGTAAAAGATTAATTGGTACCGGAATTATAGAAGAATCTTATTTTAAAGCTCTGGATTAAAAATAAATTGTTTTTTATTCTTATCCATATTTGAAGTTTTAGATAATAACATTATAATGAAGAACACATCTGACCCAAGAGAATTATTGGCTGATGAGTTGCATAATGCCGGTATTGATGTGCAAAAAGCTTTTTTCATAGCATTAGATGCAGGTATAAATGGAGTAGATAAAGAATACTTAATGGATTTGGGCTTAAGAGGAGAGCAGCTAAAAATTATTGAAAATATTATCAAAGATTTCTACTGGGAATATCAATAATAATGAGGTCAGGTTTTGAAATACAAATTTTTTATAAACAAGTATCAGGAAGAATTGATTTTTCACGGAGTTCATCAAAGAAAGAAAAGAGAAATTTAAAAAATGATTACAGCAGGGATTGATATAGGGTCCATTACCGCGAAGGCGGCGTTATTTGCCGAGAAGTCCTACACAGAAATTATGTGTCACGCCACCGGCAATATCCGGAAGGTTAGATAGAATAAATATGAAAAAAATATCTGTAATAATCCCATGCTACATGCAGGCGGATTATGTATCCGATGCTGTGTTGTCAGTAGTAAATCAAACAGTGCCGCCGGAAGAAATTCTGGTGCTTACTATGGATGACAAATCAAATGATAAATTACGTCAGTTGACAAATTATTTAAAACTACCTTCTGATTATTTAAGATGGCTTACTACTCCAAAACAATATGTTCCGGCAGCCAGGAACTACTTAATAAGTCAGTCTATCGGTGATTATTTTATTCCTCTTGATGCGGATGATTATTTGGAAAGTAATTTTATTGAAGAAGTATCTAAAATAGACGCGGATATCGTTTATACTGATGCTCAGGAATTTGGCATATCAAACAAGAAACTCTGTATTGATCGGGAAGCGTCATTAGAAAAATTGCGATATCGAAACTGCATCCATTGCTGTTCTTTAGTAAAGAGAGATTCTTTTGAAAAAAGCGGGAAATATAATGAAACTCTTATCCATGGCTTGGAAGATTATGAATTGTGGCTTAATATGTATAAACACGGATATCATGCCAAATACTGTGAATCTACATTCTTTTGGTATCGTCGAAAAAATCATTCCATGGTTATGGGCGTAGCAAGAAATCCTGAGCGTATTTATCAAATGGTAAGAGACCTGCACCCTGATTTACACAAATGGGGTTTAATTCAGCTAGTAAAATTCAAGCTTAATAAATACAGGGTCATTATCCGTTCGGGCGGGAAACTGCAAGGCTCATAAGTGCTGTGAAAAATAATGTATGTTAGTCATGTGCATCGGAAATCCCTTGATGTCTAATTCAGCGTGTTTTGGTGATATATTAAAAAATAATCAGCAAAAAAGTGCACTTATCCTTGGTAAGATCAGGAGAAATGTGCTTTAGTTAATAAGTCTAATTAAGCGGAATTAATGAATGGGGTGTTTCTGAAAGCCGGGCTCCGAAACAAGAGACGTTTCCATGGAAATAATCAAAAAAAGGAAAGAGAAATCTAAAAAGTAGTACGTAAAAAAATTAAAAATGACAACAGCAGGCATTGACATAGGTTCCATTACGGCAAAGGCGGCTTTATTTGAAAATGGCAAACTTCTGGCTACGAAGGTTATTTTTACCGGATACAATTCGGAAGCCGCAGGTCTTAAGGTATATGAAGAAATTTTAAGCGAAAAAGGAATTGATAAAAACAGTGTAACGAAAATTGTTTCTACCGGCTACGGCCGCAACAGCGTAAAATTTGCTGATAAATCCTTTACAGAAATCATGTGTCATGCCGCCGGTGCTTATTTCCTGAATCCTCATGTGCTCACCATCATTGATATCGGAGGACAGGACAGCAAAGCCATTCTCCTTGACGATAAAGGCAAGGTAAAAAATTTCGTTATGAATGATAAGTGCGCTGCCGGAACCGGGCGATTTCTGGAAGTGATGGCCAGAGCTCTGGAAGTCAATCTGGACGAGTTTGGGGCCATGTCTATAAAATCGAAACATCCTTCCAAAATAAGCAGCCTTTGCACAGTGTTTGCAGAATCGGAAGTTATATCTCTGATAGCAAAAGGAAATCAGAGGATGGATATAATCGCCGGAATTCATGAATCTATCGCTTCCAGAATTTCATCCATGATTGGACGTGTCGGAATAAAAGAACCGGTCATGATAACAGGAGGAGTTGCCCGGAATATCGGGGTTATCCATGCCCTTGAAAAGAAGCTGGGAATAAAAATAGAGGTATCGCCTTATGCTCAGGTCAACGGAGCGATAGGTGCCGCCATTTTGGCTGCTTCACTATAATCTTTTGCCCGCAATTCTGAATAACTGAACTTTTGAGAAAGTTAAAATAAAACAGGCAGGATATAAGACACTGCCTGTTTTATTAAATTTTTTTATTCGATATTGGCGCTGACAACAGAGGCTATCTGCATCATATCAATGGTCTGTCCTTCTTTTAATTTGGTAAAATCAACAACCTTGCCGCTCTTGCCTGTAACTTTGGTATTATTAAATATCTTAATCAGCTTGGCATCGGCCACAATATTCTTTCCCGCGTTTTCCGGTTTGCCGTTAACAGTTTTGGTTTGCAGTTTATTTGCTTTAATATAGTCCCAAAGTTTCTTCGTTATTTCAGTGCGTGGAAGTGCTTTCGCTCCCAGCAGTGCTGCCAAATCCGCCTTTAATTTTACTGGTTTACTCAACCCTTTTTCTTCTGCCATAATTAAGCCTCCGTTTTTCTGAATTGTGTTAGATTTTTTTAACAAGATATTTCGCAAGAAAGTATAAGAACTTTCTATTTTATATGTCAAGAAAATATTGAATACCTGCTTTTATTATCTATTCATATAAATAAGGCTGATTAATTATTGACTTCGTTCATATAAAGGTAATGTTTATTGCTTTTTCGCGGAACATCGGGTATGCCATACAAAAAAATAATTAAATTTTATCGCTATATATTTTAAAAAAGAAGGACTTTCAAAATGACAGCAAGTTTATCCCCCAAAATCGTTATTAGCGGTTCGGGGATTTGGACACCAACAGATGTAATAACCAATGAGGAGTTGGTTGAAAGTTATAATACTTATGCGGGGAAATTTAATTCTGATCATGCAGCTGATATAGCTTCAGGTAAAATCAAGGAAAAGCCTCTCTCCAGTGTAAGATTCATCGAGAAATCATCCGGAATTAAGGCCCGGTATGTATATACGAAGGAAGGCATTTTAGATATTAATCGCATGCGTCCCAAGTTTCCTGAAAGAAAAGAAGAAGAATTAAGCATTCAGGCAGAGATTGGTGCTTTTGCGGCGCGGAAGGCAATGGCCACCGCCGGTAAGACGGCAGCTGATATTGATGCTGTTATTGTTGCCGGTGCTTATACCCAGCGGGCATATCCGGCTATTGCCATCGAAATACAGCATGAATTAGGTATTAATGGTTTTGGATTTGATATGTTGGTGGCTTGTTCGGCGGCGACATTCGGTCTTCACCGCGCATATGACAGTTTAAAGTCCGGTTCAGCAAAGTGTGTTTTGGCTATAAATCCGGAACTGAATACTCCCCAGGTAAATTTTTGTGATCGTGATAGCCATTTCATTTTTGGTGATGTCAGTACTGCCGTAATAATGGAGAGATCTGAAACATGTACTTCTCCGAACAGTTATGAAATATTAAGTACAAAAGCGCTGACTCAATTTTCGAGTAACATCCGCTCCAATTTCGGACATCTGTCTTATGTTACGGATGATGATCCTTTTGGATGGGATAAGCTTTTTCATCAGTCAGGGCGTATTGTTTTTAAAGAAGTAAGTCCGATTGCCGCCAAACATATTAGTGAACATCTGGCAAGTCTTGGCTTAAAGCCCGAAGAAGTGAAAAGATTTTGGCTTCACCAGGCGAATATCAATATGAACAATATGGTAGTTAAAGAGCTTCTTGGTGAGGATGTGGATGAGAAAAGCATACCAACCATTCTTGATCAATATGCAAATACCGCGTCTGCAGGATCAATTATTGCTTTTCACCTTTATAATAATGACCTGAAAAAGGGTGATCTAGGAGTAATCTGTTCTTTTGGCGCCGGATATTCCGTTGGTAGTTTGGTGCTGCGTAAACGGTGAACCGGGTATGCGCTAACAGAACGAATCAAACTTTACTAAACTGATTTTTTCCTGCAACAAAAATCGATTGCAAATCTCATATAAGCAGTATTTTATCAAAATAATTCACTGGGGAGGAATGGAATGATCCAGAAGCCGGGTTTTGACAACGAAAAATACATCAAGGAGCAAACAGCGGAAATCCTTAAAAGAGTTGATCGCTTCGACAACAAACTATATTTGGAATTCGGCGGTAAACTTTTATATGATTACCATGCCGCCCGTGTTCTTCCCGGTTATGATCCCAATGTAAAAATGCGTCTTCTTAGCGAGTTAAAGGATAAAGCGGATGTTGTTCTGTGTATTTTTGCCGGTGATATTGAAAGAAAAAAAATCCGTGCCGATTTCGGAATTACATATGATGCGGATGCTCTAAAACTTATAGATAATCTCCGGGTGTGGGGAATAAATGTGTTGGGTGTCGTCATTACCCGCTTTGATGAACAACCGGCCGCCATAATATTCAAAAACAAACTGGAAAGACGAGGCATATCCGTTTACACACATCGTTTTACCAAAGGTTATCCGACGGATGTGGAAACGATTGTCAGCGATGAAGGTTATGGCGCTAACAATTTTATTGAAACAAAAAAGCCTCTGGTTATAGTAACCGGGCCGGGACCGGGAAGCGGTAAAATGGCAACTTGTTTATCTCAACTGTATCATGACTATAAACGCGGCATAAAATCCGGTTACGCCAAGTTTGAAACTTTTCCCATCTGGAACATTCCTCTCAAACATCCGGTAAATGTGGCTTACGAAGCAGCCACGGCTGATATACGTGATTTCAATCTTATCGATCCGTTTCATCTTGACGCCTATGGAGAGAAGTCCGTTAATTATAATCGCGATGTAGAGGTTTTCCCTGTTTTGAAAAGAATTCTGGAAAAGATTACGGGAGAACCGTCATTTTACAAATCACCAACGGACATGGGCGTCAATCGAGCCGGATTCGCTATTATTGATGATGAAGTCACGAAAAAAGCAGCAAAAATGGAAATGATTCGCCGTTATTTCCGTTATCGCTGTGAATACGCAATGGGCTTTGCCGATAAAGAAACTGTTCAGCGTGTCGAACTATTTTTAAAAGATTTTAATCTTGTGCCTGAAGAGCGCTCTGTTGTTACACCGGCGCGGGAAGCTGCCGGAGTGGCTCCCGCGGAAGCGAGAGACTATGAAAGGGGTAACGAAGGAATATTCTGTGGCGCAGCTCTGGAATTAAAAGACGGAACGATAATAAAAGGAAGCAATTCTTCTCTGATGCACGCCGCAACCAGTATGGTTATACACGCCGTTAAGCATCTGGCAGAAATTCCGGACAAAATAAAACTTTTGCCTTCGCATATAACCGATTCGGTTAAGAATTTAAAAACAGAAATCCTTGATGAAAAATCGGTAAGTCTTGATCTTGAAGAAGCGCTCATCGCCATTAGCATCAGTGCGACAAACAATCCGGCGGCCCAGTTGGCATTGGAAAAACTTCGAGAACTCCGAGATTGTGAAGCCCATATGACTCATATTCCTACACCGGGAGACGAAACAGGACTTCGACGCCTGGGTGTTAACCTGACGACGGATCCTAACTTTTCAACCAATGATTTATTCATAAAATAGAACATAATAAAAGAAGAAAATTCTGTCCTTTAGTTTTTAAGGATTTTCTTCACTATAATGGTAAACTTATTTGAAGCTACTTGCCTTACGATGCGGGAGGCAAAATCAATTGACAAAGAAATCATCTTTTGATTAATAATTTTCAAAATATAAAGGAGGTTAATATGTCCATCAAAGTTGCGATTAACGGGTTTGGAAGAATTGGGCGGCTTGTATTCAGAGCCGGATATAAGAGCAAGGATGTGGAATTTGTGGCAGTGAATGATCTTGCAGATACCAGAACTCTGGCTCATCTATTAAAATATGATTCAAATCATGGGACTTTGGATGCCGAAGTTAAAATTGGCAACAACGCAATAGTCGTTGATGGCAAAGAGATTAAAACCTTTTCTGTCAGAGAACCGGAAATGTTGCCCTGGAAAGACCTGGGAATTGATGTTGTTTTGGAGAGCACCGGGAAATATACGGACAAAGAAGGCGCTGAAAAACACATCAAGGCAGGCGCAAAAAAAGTTGTTATTTCCGCGCCTGCTAAAAATCCGGATGTAACTTTTGTTCTTGGTGTCAATCAGGAAGTGTATGACAAGTCCAAACATAATGTCATTTCCATGGGATCATGTACCACAAATTGCCTGGCACCGATCGTTAAGATATTGCATCAGGAATTCGGCGTTGAATACGGTTTGATGACCACTATTCATGCCTACACTAATGATCAGGTTGTGCAGGATGAACCGCACAAGGATTTAAGAAGAGCCCGTGCTGCCGCACTTTCCATGATACCCACCACAACCGGGGCTGCCAAAGCAATCTCGGAAGTTATACCGGAAATGAAGGGAAAGCTTGATGGGCTTGCTATCCGGGTTCCGACACCGAATGTTTCTATCGTCGATTTTGTGGCAACACTCTCCAAGAGCACGAAAAAAGATGAGGTGAACGCTAAATTCAGAGAATATGCGAAAGGAGCAATGAAAGGAATCCTGATGTGTTCGGAAGAAGAATTGGTTTCGCGCGATTTCAACGGCAATAAATACTCCTCCATAGTGGATATGCCGAATACAACTGTCATCGGCGGGAATATGGTAAAGGTGCTTTCCTGGTATGACAACGAGTGGGGTTTTTCCAACAGAATGCTGGAGCTCCTTTCTTTTATCATGAAGTAAAATAAAAATAATCAAAGGTAACACATGAAATATATTGATCAAATCGACTTGAAGGATAAACGAGTATTTATCAGGGTAGATTTCAATGTCCCGCTGGATAAGGAAGGAAATGTTACCAGCGATAAACGCGTGAAAGCGAGCATCCCTACAATAAAGTACGCGCTGGAAAAAGGAGCAAAATTAATCATCGCTTCTCACCTGGGCAGGCCAAAAGGTAAAAGAGTTGCAGAGATGTCGCTTAAACCTGTAGCAAAGGTTCTGTCAGGACTCCTGCAAAGAGAAATCGCTTTTTTAGATGATTGTGTGGGAGAAGCAGTAGAGCAGGCCACAGGCAAAATGAAAGAAGGAGATATTATTCTATTGGAGAATCTTCGATTTCATCCGGGCGAAGATAAAAACGATGCGGAATTTGCCAAGCAGCTGGCCGCGCTTTGCGACGTTTATATTGATGATGCTTTTGCAGTATCGCACCGGGCGGCAGCTTCAAATTCAGCGATTACGGACTTTGTGAAAACATGCGCTGCAGGTTTTCTATTAAAAAATGAAGTCGAATATTTCAAGAAGGCTATGGTTAATCCGGCACATCCTTTGGTTGCGATTATTGGCGGAGCCAAAGTTTCTGACAAAATCGGCCTTCTGGAAAATCTTATCGAAAAAGTGGATAAAATTCTTATCGGCGGTGGCATGGCCTTTACTTTTTTGCGGGCGGCCGGATACGAAACAGGCAAATCTCTTTGTGAAGAAGAAATGCTGGATACGGCACGCAAGATTGTAAGTAAAGCAAAACAAAAAAACGTGCAGTTTTTACTGCCGGTGGATGCTGTTATTGCTCAAAGCACCACAGCGGAAGCCGAAGCAAAAGTTTGTGGCGTGAAAGAAATTCCCAAAGATATGATCGGATTGGATATAGGCCCGGCCACGATTTCAGTATTTAGTGAAGCTTTGAAAGGGGTAAAAACGATAATCTGGAACGGCCCTATGGGCATGTTCGAGCTTGCTGCCTTCAGTAAAGGAACCTTTGAACTGGCGCAGGCTGTGGCTGATTCCGGAGCGCTCTCCATAATCGGTGGCGGCGATACGGATACAGCTATAAAAAAAGCGGGTATGAGCGCTAAGATGTCTTATATTTCAACAGGCGGTGGAGCATTTCTTGAATGGCTGGAAGGGAAAACCCTGCCGGGAATTGCTGCGCTGGAACGATAAGGAGGAAATAATGAGAGAATGGATTGTTGCCGGTAACTGGAAAATGCACAATAATGTTGCCGAATCTATCGCGTTGGCCAAAGCTATCAAGGAAGGTTCAACGGGTATTAAAAACGGGGAAGTGATTGTAGCGCCGACTTTTACCTCTTTGTTCAGCGTCGGTGAGGCTATCAGTGGTTCGAAGATATTGCTGGCTGCCCAGAACATGTATTACGAAGACAAGGGAGCGTTCACGGGAGAAATATCACCGGGTATGCTTAAGGATGCAGGATGCACATATGTAATTATCGGCCATTCGGAGCGTAGAAAATATTTTCACGAACAAGATAGTGACGTGAATTTAAAAGTCAAAAAGGCGTTGACGGTCGGTTTAAAACCTATCATGTGTGTTGGAGAAACTGATGAGGAAAGAGAAAAAGGAGTCACCCGGGCAGTGGTCGGCAGACAAGTGAAAGAGGGATTAAACGGTGTGGAAAGAATTGATAATGTTGTTATTGCTTATGAACCGGTCTGGGCGATAGGAACAGGTAAAGTAGCCACGCCGGAGCAGGCGCAGGAAGTGCACTCTTTTATCCGTGGTATCTTAAGAACTTTGTATGGCGGCAGTACGGCTGATGACATTCGTATACTATACGGCGGAAGCGTGACCAAAGATAATATCGGCGATTTAATTGCAATGAAAGATATCGATGGAGCTCTTGTCGGTGGCGCATCCTTAAAGCCGGATGGATTTTTAGGCATAATTAATAATATCTCCGGAAAGAAATAAATTCATGCCATATACTCATGTTCTTATTATTCTATTGTATAAATTCATTCTGTCTCCATTATACAATAGAAGATACGTTTGTTCGGATAATTAATTGATGAATAAATACATCTGCCTTATCGCCTCTTTCCAAAATATTGAGTTTTTTAAATATCCTAAAGCTGGATTCAAGATGAGTAATTTGCGTAATCATTTCGCAGGAATAGATTGTCTGGTATTGAGTATTGTCTTGCTAGCTGTGGTAATAAACGGTTGCGGATCATCCGAGTCGCAGAATAGTTACAGCGATGTGTCTTATGAGTTCAATGTCACCGATTCACCCACCACAGTTACATCCGGCGATGCACCATTCATGGAAGAAGAAACGGTTTTTGAATCGATTCCCGGAATGAACGGACATCATTCCGCTTCACTGACCATTTTCCCCGATGGCGAAATGCTGGCTGCTTGGTGTTCTTACATCGGACCTCATGAGTTGACCGGGTTGGCGATTTACCGATCAAGGAAAAAACCGGGCGAGTCGTGGGACACTCCTCAACTTCATATCGATCGTTCTATTGGCGACGGTAATCCGGTGCTTTACAGCGAAGGCGATCATGTATGGCTTTTTCAGGCGGCAGTTCCCGGTGGCTGGGATACGTCACATATTGAAGTTCAGGAATCCACCGATAGGGGGGCGAGCTGGACCGATCCCGTTGTTTTGGGACCGACATTGGGACCGGATGTAAAATATCCGCCGGTACGTTTGCATGATGGAACATTGCTTCTGCCGGCATACGATGAGATTTCGAGTAAATCAATTTATTTTACATCAACAGATGGAAAAAACTGGAATCTGTTATCATCGGCAGAGAGTAATCCGGGAAATACTGAACCTTCATTAATTCAATTAAGCTCAGGTCGGTTAATCTGCGTTATGCGCAATGAAGGACAAGGGTGGTTATGGGTAACGGTTTCGGATGATAACGGAAAGTCATGGACGGAACCGAAAGACAGTGGCTTTTTGAATCCCGCGAGTGCAACGCAAATAATACGTTTGGCTAACGGACATTTGGTGCTGATTTATAATGACAGTGCCACACAACGAAGACCACTTTCGATTGCGCTTTCGGCAGATGGAGGACGTACCTGGCCTTATAGAAAAGTCCTGAAAGAGGGTACAGATACGTACAGTTATCCTTTTGCAGTTCAGGGGCCTGATGGAATCATTCATATTCTCTATAGTTTGAATCGCGACAAGATCATGCACATAGCCGTGAATGAAGCATGGATAATTTTATCGTCTTACATATTCTAGGGTGCAGCTTGGTGGATTTAAAGTAAGATTAAATTTCCTTAAGGCGATAGAACATGTTTGTCTAGTATCGGAAATTTCGAACTTGTGAGCGGAGTGGCTAATTATTGAGTGTTTCCCATCATCGACAGTGTAGCATTTTTAAAGGCTGATGCATTTTTAGATATAATCCAGCAATTTCCGGAAAGAAATTAAATTTGTAATTTTTTAAATATCCCAGATGAATATTACGCCGCTGGTGGGGAAAATCCAGTCTTTATCGGATATCTTAATGCCGATGGATTTTCTTTTCTTTATCGTTACGGAAGGCTGGGGATGTCTTCCGGCAAAAAAACTTTCTTCTCTTACGTTTTTTATGCCCGCCTTTTCATAATTGAAATTAATTTCCAATCCTCGTACCGGATAGACCAAATATATGGGGAAGATTTTGTTTTCTCTGGCTTTTTTGGTGGAGATTTCTATTTCCAGTCTTACTTCAGTATTTATTTTTTTCTTAAGATGTTCGGATCCGCACCAGATTTCAAAGCCGCGCTTTGTGTTTTTTGTTTCGATAATGGGAATTTTTTCTTTATTGATACGTACCTGCTCGACGGTAAAATCCCTGTCCATGACCAAATCTTTTCCATTATTCATTAGCCAGCGGTATTCGCAACGCTGGTCTTCAAATAACGCCGCAAGCTGGGTATTATTGGAGGCGCATCCAATCATGAAAATATCGTTACGTAGTATTTTTTTATATTCTACATGTGTGTTGATGTGAAGATAGTCTTTAGAAGTTATGGTGTTTTTTACTTTTGATAGCTTTGCTATATTAATGTCATAGCGAAAACCTGAGCGCAATTCAAGTTGACGATCTTCTTTACCGAAAAGAGTCTCAAACATTTCGTAATAAATGGCGTTGCCCAGTTCCTCGTCCCGAGCCCGCGTTTGCAGGCAATGACGAATAATGTTATCGATACGGGAAATGGATTTTTCTTCATCAGGAATGAAAATCCGCCGCAGTCGCGGCTCCACAGCATCTGTTTTTCCTTTTTGCAGAAAAATGCGCGGCGCTCTTTTTCCCAGAGCGCAAAGAACTTCATAACTGATGGTTTCAGCTCTGGCGGCAATTTCATTGGCACTGATATATTCTTTTCCCTGCCTGCCCAGCAGAACAACTTCATCGCCTACAGTACAATCTGGAATATGAGTGACATCGATTGTGCACAAATCCATCGAAATCCTTCCAATGACAGGTGCCCGTTTGCCTCGTATTAGAGCCTCTCCCTGATTGGAAAGAATAAAGGCGTAGCCGTCTCCGTAACCAACAGGGATCGTTGCGATGCGAGTTTGTTTTTTGGTAATGTATGTACTGCCGTAGCCGATACCGTAACCTTCAGGGAAGTCTTTCAATAAAACAATGCTGGTTTTAAAGGACATAACTGGCGCAAGCCTGGCTCCGGACTCGTTATCCGATGAAGGGTAAATGCCGTAAGTCATGATTCCCGGGCGAACCATATTCAATTTAAATTCAGGATAGTTTAAAATTGCGCCGCTGTTGTCTATATGCCGGATGGGAATTTCTATTCCTGAAGTTTTAATTGCTGTAAGTACTTTAGAAAAGAAACGCCACTGCCTGTCATTGTACGGAATTATTTTTTCACTGGAAGCAAGATGACTGAAAATTCCTTCCATTGTAATGTTGGATAATTTTGATATTTCAAGTATGAGTTTCAACGCTTCAGTATGCATGGTTCCGCCACGACCCATACCGGTATCTACTTCGATGTGCACGGGAAGTTTGAGGCCGGATTTAGCAAGCACCCCATTGAGTTTTTTCGTAAAATAAAGGTCTGAAACAGAAGGCGTAAGGCTGTATTTAATTATTTGCTCGATTTCTGCGGTGGTTGACGGTCCTAAAATAACAATAGGTGCTTCGATTCCGCTTATTCTAAGCTGAACGCCTTCATCGGCATTAGCCACGCCAAGTATTCTCGCCCCGTTTCTTAAAGCAGTGTTGGAAATTTCTATGGCACCATGCCCGTAAGCATCGGCCTTGACAACCTGCATAAAATTAACTTGCGGGCCTATCAATCTTTTTATCTCTTTCAGATTACCAATAAAATTATCCAGATCAACTTCGACCCAGCTGCGATATTTTTGTTCCTTTTTTAACGGCATAAATTATTCCGATGGATTTTTTCTATACAAAATGCAGCACTATATTGTTTGATATTTTCTGCGCTTATTTGCGGAGATTTTTAGATGAAAATTTTTCCCAGGACAAATTTTCTTGGATAATATCAAATCACTGATGAAAGTCAAGCCATCTGTGTCTTTCAAAAAAACGGTAATTTATGCTTGAAAAAATATTATTTTTAAATAGAATGAAATAAATACTTGGAGGGTGAATATTTAAACCCTTCACAACGAGGAGGGAAAATCAATGGTAAAAGCAAGATATGGAGATGTTCTGAGTTGTGAAGTATGCGGATTGACCGTAATAGTAGATGAAGAATGTGGTTGCGCTTCGGTTGATATTATTTGTTGTGAAGAGCCGATGGTTCACACCGGCGTATCAAAGTTGAAATTATTACAGACCGCAGCAGAGCCGAAAAAAAGGGCAAAAGCGAAAAAAGCAAAGACGGTAAAGAAAAAAGCTCCCAAAGCGAAAAAGAAGCCCGTAAAAAAGACTTCTAAAAAAGCGGCAAAAAAGAAATAAAATAAGTCCCTCCGATAGCAGCTGACTAATTTCGAGTGGCGTATAAGTTCGAAAGTTAAATCCGCTATATAATGGAGTCCCGTTTTTAACAGGACTCCATTAACACCGCATTTTGCTATAATGCGTGTTTTTGTGTAACCAGTTCCGCACAAGCCAGAAAGAAACCTTATCACATCCGATGCTTATGTTCTGACCTTGAAAAATTACGTGAATTCTGATTAAGAATTTACATAATTTTTTTCACAGGAATCTCCCTTATGGCAACAAACAATAATTCAAATAAAAAAAGTGATGGATGGGATTCATCCGCTCTGAAAGTTAATCTGGAAAGAACAGCCGTAACCATAGAAATACCACAGCAATATGAACCACTTCTCAAGATTGTGGAAGACCACTACGGTTTGCAGAAAAAGACCCGCGAACTATTGACGGAGTTAAACCATCCTTTTGTTAATTGGGAATATGTTCTTAAAGAACTCAAAGCAATTTCCATCGGGGATTTTTATATTTACAATAATCACCAGAATGGATTTTCCGCTCTTTCCATAATGCTACATATTTATTTCGACGTTATCAGGTTAGCAACAAGTAATGATATAAAAGACAGCGCTATACAATATCTTTTTGATTATATTGATACGATGCTGGCTCAGAGTGGCGAATATCTTACGCGTAATTTAGCCATGTTTCCGGATATTACAGCGTCTCTTATAAATATCGCGGATTTGGATGAAGTTCTCTTCAAGAAATGTTCTGCTTACATCAAAAGAGTTATTAAAAGCATCACAGAGAATAATATAGATATTCGAACACCCATGTTCGATCACTTAGTCTACCGGATGTTTAGAATTACATATCGGTTTTGGCATACCCAGCCGGATCCTTCCGGCTGGTTTGATCAAGCAGAAAACGAAACAAATGAATCAATCAGCGCATATGAACAACTCATAGATCCTCTTAGTCACCTTCATATGAGTATGCTTATCGAAAAACTGGAAACACTTGGTCCAAAGTATCAGGAGAAAAACGAAAAACGGATTGAAAGATATCTTGATTTACCGGATTACTTTCAGATAGTGAACGGTTATTTGATGGTTGCTGATCAATTAGAAAAATCTCCGGTACATCAAGGCCGCCAGCATCTGACGAAACTGGCTTTTTTATTTAAAACAATTGATATTCCCGGTCTGGCAGATATCCATGCCGGAGTCTTGCGGGAAATTACTCATTCCCTCAATAAAGTCTTCCAGGAGGAAAAGAAAGAAAATCAGATTGATTTTGTCCGCAAAATATTCAGTTTCTTAAACAAAAGCAAATCCCACAGTGAATATCGTGTTGCCATTTTTGATTGCATCACAACAATGGCAAAGGAGGTGTTTGCACAAAACAACCATCCCCTTGCAGACACGTTTATTGACGAACTTATAGCTTACGGCTTTCAATATCCGGAGATTAAAGGTTCAACGGAAGAATGGCAGGTAAAAGTCAATCCGACTCATATCATAAATATTCGATCCTGGATTGAAATTATCGGGATGAAGCCCAGATGGACTAAAAGACTGATTTCTGCGTTGATAATCAATCTGAAAATAGGAGGTGTTTTTGTCCGTGATACAGACCTGATTCAGAAAGATATTTCAACACTTCTCAATACCGATATTGCTCCGGCATACAACTTGATAAAACAGCTTCTTAGAATATTTCCGGTTTACTTCAGCGAAATCGGAGCTGAAGGCGAGCTGCGGGATATTTCAACCAAGGTTGATGAGCTTTCTTTGCGCAACGACAAACTGATATATTTCTTCCGCAAACAATCCCATGTGGAAAGCAACAGTCTGCTCGTTAGATTCATCGAAAACATTTTTTACTATTGGAATTCCGGCAACAAGAATTATCTCCGTGAACATCTTCCCGATGAAGTTTATGAACAGGTTGTAACTTCCGGCGAATATTTCGATGGAATGCACAAAGCGTTTAAATACTTCTTTTCGAAGATTAATAATGAAACGAAACAATTCCTCGAATGGGACAATGAAAAAGTATGCAAAGAATTGCATAATGTGAAAGGCGTTAATGAAAGAGATCAGGAGCGGATAAAGATAATGGTCCGCATTTATCAGCTGATTTATAAAAAGTATAATCCACAGTTTGTAGATTTGTTAAAAGATCTGGAAATAATAAATGCTTTTCCTAAATCCGATATTTTATCGTTGAAACGTGCCTTGAGTGCCAAAAATCATTATCGCAGTATTATTATCATTCTGAAATTTTTATCCGTATTGAAGGAACGAATTCTTTCTCCTCAAAAAACGCAGTTTTATGAAAACATATATTACAAACGGCATATAGCAGCAGGTATTCCCTCGATGTACGGAACCTATTATGAGAAAAAGTTTGAAGCCGTCGGTTTATCATTAAGGCTGGAAAACCTTGCCACAATGCTTTTTGAACAATTGACCCAGTCGCTTAATCTCAAGTTCATTACCAAGCGTACCATAATGAAAATTCATACATATCTCTGGCTCTATATCAAAGCACTGGAAATTGAAGGCATCGCCACGGAAGGTCTGGCAGCGAAAGTCAGATACGTAACCAATGCCCTGTCGATCAAACAGTTTTCATTGGAACAGTATGTGGATATTTTCCGTTTTGCTTCCAAGGATACTCAGGACATCATCCGCAATTATTATATCGATGTTCACTCCGCGAATCTGCCCGTTGTTATTGAACAAATATTTCCGCATGATGCTGAAATTGAAAAAATACCAGTACATAAAAAACATGAAAAAATAGTCTATCAACAATCGGAAAATTTTATCAGGGGAATAATATCTTCGGCCTTTGCCATTCAGGTTCTGGACAACTTTGTTAACGCGATTGTTAAAACACTGAATGCTGAATCGGAAAAATTTAAGGACAACAAACAGATTCTAAAAGTCGTCATGGCTTATAATCCCGAGTTGACAGTTTCATCTTTTTACAAAAAAAGCAAAAAAATGGATAATCAGATACTTCTGGGAAATAAAGGGTATTTTCTAAAAGAACTGATATCTTTCGGTTTTAATGTGCCTCCGGGGTTTATAATAACCACGGAAGTATTTCGGGCATATGACGCGGCGGTTTATGGTTATAAATATATTTTAAATGATCTTGCTGTCCGAATAAACAAGGAAATAAAAAAACTGGAAAAGATAACCGGACGCAAACTCGGCGATCCAGGTAATCCTTTACTGCTTTCCGTAAGAAGCGGAGCTACCGTTTCTCTTCCCGGCATGATGAAATCTTTTTTAAACGTAGGCATCAATGAGAGCATAGCGGAAACTCTCAGCAAAAAGAAAGATTTTCACTGGGCGGCATGGGATTCATATCGCCGCTTCCTGCAAACGTGGGGTATGTTTCATGGAATGAACCGTGATTTATTTGACGCAATAATCAACGAATTCAAGCAGAAATACGGTGTTGAAAGGAAAATACATTTTGAACCAGAGCAAATGAAACAAATAGCCCTTTCCTATAGAAAGGGGATAATGGACAACGGCATTGAGTTCAAGGAAAAACCTCTTGACCAGTTAAGACATGCCATTCTTCATGTTTTTGATTCATGGTATTCGGAACAGGCAGAAATTTATCGGCGTCAGATGCATATATCCGATAGATGGGGAACGGCTGTAATCGTGCAGGCGATGGTATTCGGCAATCTAAACCAGCATTCCGGATCAGGAGTTATCTTCACCAGGGAACCCAAAAGTTCATCAGCCGATGTTAATCTCTACGGAGATTTCATATATGGTGTTCAGGGAGATGATATTGTTTCCGGCCTTGCTGAAACATATTCTATTTCGGAAAAACAGCGCGTGGATGAATGCAGATATTCCAAAATATCTCTGGAAAAAAAATTCCCTGAAATATACACAGAGCTGTTAAGAATGGCCGAAATACTGGTTTATGAAAAGGGGTTCAATCATCAGGAAATTGAATTTACCTTTGAGGGGCCGACCCGCGACAAGTTATATATTTTGCAAACGCGGGATATGAATCAAATAGAGACAAGAAAATGGAAGCGTTTTAAGGATACCAGGATATTGCAATCATCTATGTTGGGGACAGGAATAGGAGTAAACGGCGGCGCCCTTAGCGGCAGAGCAGTTTATTCGGAAGCTGATATTAAGCTTTTGCGCAGCGCCGAACCCCAAACATCTCTCATTCTGGTACGTCCCGATACTGTTCCGGATGATGTCGGAGTCCTGTTGCAGGTGGAAGGACTGCTTACGGCAAAAGGGGGAAGCACCTCGCATGCTGCCGTAACAATACCTCAGTTAAATAAAGTCGGAGTGGTTGGTTTCAGCAAGCTCAAGGTTTATGAGACAAATGAATACGCTACTATAGAAAATCATACTATTAAAGCGGGAGATTTCATTAGTATAGACGGCTGGAGCGGCACTGTTTATAAAGGTAAGCACGAAAGTGAAACAGGCTGAAAACAAACCGCTCATCGGCTGCGAATAACAATAGCCAATGAGCGGTTTGGTTTACTATGAAATATTTTTGTGAATATATACGGTTAGATCACCTACTCTGTTTGTATAACTCCCGAATTCATTGTCATACCATCCGAATATTTTTGCATGAACGACAGGTACTTTCATCACGTTTTCGGGGAAAGCTTTTATAACCTCTGCCGGTAAATTGGGAATATGCGAGATATCCAGATTAATAAACGCCGTGCGTGTATGATTAAACTGTCCTTCGATGATTACCGCGGCATCCACTCCGATCAGGTCAGTTGATATATTTTGTTCCATCGTAAATTTTATCATGCGTTCAGGATTTCTTTCGGCTGCTTTTCGGTAAAAGTCATTGATCATTTTTGTAGTGATGGCATTTTCAATGCCGCGCTTATTCGCGTGAGTTTGAAAAGTTATATTAAGAACGATTAAGGACAAGGTACTGGTTTGTATTCTGATTGAATCCGCCATAAAACCAATATTCTTTACTTCCGGGATAACTTCAGCCAGCGCTTGGGCAGCGTTTGTGGATGTCAGAATAATATTGTTTAAAATGCTCCTGTTCTTTCTCAAATCCTTTTCTCCAGCTTTGGGAACACTGTCCAGCACGCTTTGGGAGTTGGTTACGGCGTGAACAGTGG
>LNQE01000847.1_pt1 | contig 21404 bp, 25 predicted proteins | sample 603111 | NCBI WGS metagenome assembly LNQE01 (sample SAMN04260313, study PRJNA301899) | hydrocarbon metagenome | isolation source: hydrocarbon-contaminated ditch | place: Germany: Bremen | collected 1998
CTACACCCCGCCGATACCGGAATCAAATACTCCTATGGCCCGATTTGTTTTTGAATTCATTAGTTATTCTTCAAGATTACATTTATTAAAAAATGGCTGCTTTTATAATGTTACCATCATAAAAATGCTTATCATATCTGATCAAAATATAGCAAGATTTCTTGTAATAATTTTTCTAAACAAAACGGGACAATACACCTATTTAATTTCGACGGAAGATATTATTTATCAGGGAATATCTAGGATGAGTTCGTTTTGTTTATTTAGTTTCCGGTTCGTTAAAGTTTGTAAAAATCCAGAAGGGATTATGAGATTTGCTCTTTTGTCTCCATGAAATGTAATTCTCAATTATCTGAATTGCTTCGTCTGTTTTATTGACAAATTCCACACCGGCTTCATAATACTTATCTTCAATGAGAACTTTGATCCATTTTATTTTGCCGACTGCGGTTATCTGTTTTTTTAGAGTCTTAAGTCTGAAGTCTATCTTGAGAATGGTATCAACGGGCAGAAGAATATTGCCCCTGATTTTAGCGCCGGACGCAGAGATATCTTCGCTGTAATTATAAGAAAGTTTTTCTTTCGGAATATTTTCTACTTCAGAAATAACGGATATGGTAATCTCGTTTAATTCCTTTAGTCGTTCCGCTTTCCTTTTGTCGCTCATAACGATGTAACCCTTCTCTTCTGGAAAGAATTATTAAAAGTTGTAAAAATTTTTATAATATTGGCCGTTCTCTCCATTTTATTTGAGTTGAAAGCCTTTTTCCCGGAATAAATTCAGACAAGCGTTGGCGACCACGTCGTCATAAAGAATTCCCTTGTTTTTTTCAATTTCTTCAAGAGCGAACTCAATGCCTAGGGATGGCCTGTAAGGACGATTGGAAGAAATGGCCTCTACGACATCAGCTACAGCAAGAATTCGTGACTCCAGGAGAATTTCATCTCCCCTTAATTTTTTAGGATAACCTGTCCCGTTTATTCTCTCGTGATGTTGGTGAACAATTTGCGCCAACGGCCAGGGAGATTCTATATCCTTCAGCATTTCGTATCCTGTCTGAGAGTGTTGTTTAATCAGTAAAAATTCAATGTCCGTTAATTTACCGGGCTTGGTCAATATCTCCGCAGGAATAGCCAGTTTTCCAATATCATGGATAATACCTGCCATACGAATTCCTTCAATTCTATTATGATCTAATCCCATTTCTGCTGTGATAGCACAAGCCAAATCAGAAGCACGGGACTGGTGGCTGGCCGTATAAGAATCTCTGGATTCCAAAGCTGACACCAGGACCTGAATAGTTGTATTAACCGCTTTCTTTAAGTTATCGAGGCTTTGGTGAAGTTTCTTCTCTGCTTGTTTTCGTTGAGTTATGTCGCGTACAGTGCTGAGAATTCCCACAGCATGATTATTCTCATCTCTGAGAAAGGTGAGTTTGCTTTCCACCCATATTTTATATCCATCCTTGTGAATGTATTGAGATTCCAGCACACGTGATCTTGTTAAATCCCTGTTATCCCTCTGTTCGATTTCCATTTCTTCTAAAAAGACATCAACGATATGGTTGAACGTTTCCGGCGCGGCCAGATCCTTTACTTTCATACGCATTATTTCATCAACCGTATATCCTGAAAGACGATATATGGAAGGACTGACGTAGGTATATTTAAAGTTCATGTCTACGGTGAAAATAACATCGGCTATATTGTCCGCAAGAAGACGGTAACGTGCTTCGCTTTCTTTCAAAGATTTTTCCGCTTCCTTACGTTCGCTAATATCACGGAGTTTAACGACGAGTGTTTCAAAGACATTATCACGCACCAGATTCGTACCCACAGCCTCCACTGTATGCCATTTTCCGTACTTGCTGCGAATGCGAAATTCGGCATTCTTGATATTTGTTTTTTTGTCCTTTGTGAAGGTATTAATTATATCTGTTACAAGCCCAAAATCATCGGGGTGAAGATAATTATATACTTTACTTCCCATGATCTCTTCTTTCTTGATTCCCAAAAAATTTTCCACAGCGGGATTGCTGTAAGTGATTTGAAAGTCTTTATTTATTAGAATAATTAAATCAGGATCCTGTTCGGTAAAAGTCCTGAACAATTTTTCTTCGTAGTGTAATTTTTCTTCTGTAAGTCTTTGTTCTTCTCTGGATTTTGCATCTTGTATTTCTCTGGTTATGGCCGGACAAAGACGTGACAGGTTTCCCTTCATGATATAATCTTGAGCGCCTAAGCGCATGCAATCTATGGCTTCACTTTCACCAATAGTTCCGGATACAACGATGATAGGAATATCTATTTTTGCTTCTTTTACCAGGGCAATGGCTGAGGGAGCATTGAATTTAGGCATCTTATAATCGCAAAGGATTACATCCCAAGACTTCTCTTTAAGTGCTTTTTTCATGGCGGAAGCCGTTTCTATTCTTTCGTATACCGGATCGAATCCGCCTTTTTTGAGTCCACGTAGTATAAGAAATTCATCATCTTTCGAATCTTCAACCATTAATACACGAAGCGATTTATCCATCATGCAGTTTTGTCCCTGTGTTTTGAAATAATTTGATAGAATGAACTTTAATAAATAGCTGCCATGGTCACTTGATGGTTATAAATCATGGGAAAAGGGAATTGTATAGTTCAATGTGACCTATACAAATAAGTTTCTTTAATGTCAAAGAAAATAATGGCCACAAGATGTAACATTTTAACAGTTTTTTATCATCGTATGTATATAGTAATTATAATAAATTGAAATGCTGTGTTAGCTGGAAATATTTGTAATAGAGGCAAAAACATTTTAAAATAAATATTTACAAAAAATTTTATTTTATATTTATGCTTTGAAATTAGTCAAACCGTTAAAATCCAAAGTTGCAAAGTAGTCTTTGACAGTTTCGGCACGGCGGATTTGTACGACTTCACCATTTTCTCTTAAAAGCAGTTCCGCTGAACGAAGTTTGCCATTGTAGTTAAAACCCATGGCAAAACCGTGGGCGCCAGCATCATGAATAACAATAATATCACCTTGTTCCAGTTTGGGCAGTTTGCGGTCGATGGCGAATTTGTCGTTGTTTTCACAAAGTGAACCGGTTACGTCGTAAACGTAATTGCGAGGTTTGTGTTCTTTACCCAAAACAGTGATATGATGATAAGCACCATACAGAGCAGGACGCATCAAATTAGCCATGCAGGCATCAAGGCCGGCGAATTTCTTATAGGTATTTTTGATATGCAGGACGCGGGCAACAAGATAGCCATAAGGACCGGTTATGTAGCGGCCGCATTCTGTGAAAAGCTTCAGCGGTGCAAGGCCATTAGCAACGATTATTTCGTCATATTTTTTCCTGATGCCGCGACTCATTACATTCAGGTCTATACGTTTTTGTTCCGGCCGGTAAGGTATCCCCACCCCACCACCGATATTAACAAAATCAAACTTTATTTTCAGTTTTTGCGAAATTTCTGCGATCAATTGAAACAGAATTTCCGCAGTTTCCACAAAATAATATGGATCTAATTCATTGGAGGCGACCATGGTGTGAATGCCGAAATGTTTGACACCTTTTTCTTTGCAGAGTTTATAGCCTTCAAAGAGCTGTTCCCGTGTGAAGCCGTATTTTGCTTCTTCCGGATGGCCGATAATATGGTTTCCTTTTTTCAGTTTGCCGGGATTGTAACGGAAACAAATTAAAGAAGGGAGTCCTGCATATTTTTTCAGGTAAGCAATGTGGCTGATATCGTCCAGATTGATGATGGCTTTTAATTTTTTAGCAAGCAGAAAATCTTCAACAGGCGTGTCGTTGGAAGAAAACATAATTTCTTCGCCGGTTACGCCGGTTTTTTGCGCCATCATCAGTTCGGCCAGCGAACTGCAATCGGCTCCATAACCTTCCTTGTGCAAAATTTTCATCAGATAAGGGTTGGGAGCGGCTTTGATAGCGAAAAATTCTTTAAATCCCTCATTCCAGCTAAAGGCTTTTTTAAAAGCACGGGCATTTTCCCGGATAGCTTTCTCGTCGTAAATATGAAAAGGTGTTGGAAGTATTTTTATTATTTTTTCGATTTGCGTTTTTGTAAAAGGCAAAGACTTCCCTTGCATACGATTTACTCTCCTGTAGTTAGTGTCTGTTTTAATATGAGGGTAAACTTATGGTAAAAAATAAAAATTATCAATATTATTTTCTTTTTGAACAGGGTAAATCATCTTAATCAAGGAAATATGACGCGAAAGAATAAGTTGCGGCAGCGATAAAAGCGGAAATGGGTATTGTTAAAATCCATGCCCAGATTATATTTCCGGCAACACCCCAGCGCACGGCAGAAAGTCTTTTGCTGGCGCCGACGCCGACTATCGCTCCGGTAATTGTATGAGTCGTACTAACGGGAATACCGGCAACGGTAGCTCCAATAATTGAGCAGGCCGCGGCAGTCTCAGCGCTGAATCCACCCATTGGCTGTAGTTTGGTGATTTTTGTTCCCATTGTTTTAACGATTCTCCAACCTCCGAACATTGTTCCAAGGGAAATCATTGTATAACTGGATATGATAACCCAAAGAGGAATATGAAAATTATCACCCAATAATCCCTTGCTGAAAAGAGCCATTGTAATAATCCCCATGGTTTTTTGCGCATCATTCATACCGTGTCCTAGAGAATATACTGCTGCGGAAAAAAGTTGTAGCTTGCGAAAGAGTTTGTCGGATTTAGCTATATTGGAATTATGGCTCAAATTCATGGCCAGAACCATGAAAGTAAAACCAAGCAACATGCCGATAGCGGGAGAAACAAAAATAAAAAGGGTTGTTTTAATAATGCCCGGCCAGAAAAGCGTACTAGTACCGGCTTTGGATACACCAGCGCCAATCAGACCGCCGATCAGAGCATGAGAGGAACTGCTGGGTAATCCGTAATACCATGTTGTAATGTTCCAAATAATAGCCCCGCTGAGAGCGGAAAGAATTACCAGGTTGTCAACAATGTCAATATGAATGATACCTTTGCCGACAGTGTGAGCCACTGCTGTGCCTACAAAAAATACAGCAGCAAAATTAAAAAAAGCCGCCCAAAGAACAGCATATTTAGGAGAGAGAACACGGGTAGAGACAACGGTAGAAATAGAATTTGCTGAATCGTGAAATCCATTAAGGAAATCGAAAACCAGCGCAGCAATGATTATGAAGACAACAAATGCCATTGAATCAAGCATGTTTCAGGACAATTCCCTCCACGATGTTGGAAACGTCTTCACAAACATCAATTGCTTCTTCCAGGAGTTGAAAAATGTCTTTCCATTTGATCAGTTCTATTGCGTCTTTTTCAGTTTCGAAAAGATTGGCCATGATGGATCTTAAAGTAACGTCACCGGCATTTTCCAGAGTGTTGATTTCAACGCAGTCTGCGAGAATCGTCTGCGAATTTTTCATGTCGCGCATTGCATGAACAATGCTTTTTACTTTCTTTATGGAATCATTCAGTATTTGAGCCTGTTTGATGATTTCAGTGGAAGTTCTTTTAACCTTGTAAAGATGTATGCGGACAGCGGTAGCTTCTATAACATCTATAATACTGTCCATTTTGTTGACCAGCGCGTAAATATCTTCGCGATCTATAGGTGTAAGGAAAGTTTTGTGCATTTTTTCATATGTTTTATGGGTAATACCATCGGCCTCATGCTCGACTTCTTTGAGTTTGGCGACTCTAACATCTGAATAATCCATTGATTTGGCCATATCTAAAAAAAGCTTGCCGCCTTCTTCAATTTTATCGGCAAGTTCTTCAAAAAGCTCAAAAAAGTTTTCTTCTTTAGGGAACAGGCGCATGAGAAAATCCTCCTTGCGTTCGGTAGTAAATTAATGTTGTCAAAAACAATAAAATTTCTGGCAGTGCTCTAGCGAATTCTCGGGTATAATGCAAGTATTAAAAGTATATGTAATACGAAAAACAGGATTAATACCTGTTATTTAAGGACTTTAGCGTAAATAATTTTACTTTCGCCTTCGTGGTAAAAATTCTTTAAAAAAGCTTCCTGATGATAACCACAGGTTTCATAGAATTTATGGGTGGGTTTATACTGATTGCGGGATGATGTTTCCACGTAAACCTGTCTGCCGCCGCTTTGCAAAATAAGTTTTTCGGTTTCGGCCATTAACAATTTTCCCAATCCCTGGCCGCGTAAATCTTTTGATACAACAATCCAGTAAATGTCATAACTTGATGAAGTTGCCGGAACGAGACCATAACAGGTATACCCCACTACTCTTTTTTCGTCTTCGGCAAATAAAAACTGATAAGAACTGTCATGGGGTTGTGTCAGTTTTTCTTCCGCCAGTTCCAGTGCAATGTCTCTTTCCTCGGTGGAAAAGAAGCCGCTGGACTTTACAATTTCAGCGATGGTGCCGATATCCGAATGTTGTATTTGCTGACGATACGTAAAAGTTTTCATAATAATAACAAAATATACGGTAAAATTATTTTAGCGCATTATCAATTATTGAACCGATGGCTTCGTGATATTTTATTTTAGCCTGCTCAAGCGCCGCGGCAAAGCCGGCATCTGGTGACAAACAGGGATTTGTGTTGACCTCCAGTACCCATGGTTTACCTTTATTGTCTACCCGAAAATCAATACGCGCATAACCGCACAAAGAAAAAATATTCCAGCACTGCAGGGAAATTTCTTGCAGGGCTGATATTAATATAGAATCTTCATCCGGGAAATCAAATTTTCGTATCGTGTTATTATATTCAAACGAATCAGCATCCCATTTTGCTTTATAATCAACGATTTTTAGTTTGCCCGGGGCGTAATCCTTAAATAACATTTCGGCTGTCGGCAATACTTTAATCCCGGATTTATCTGAAATAAGTGCGACGTTGAATTCACGACCGTCAATGTACGCCTCAGCGTAACAGAAGCCGCCTAATTTTTCTTTACGATGATTTAATTCCTTTAAAACACTTTCTTTGTTTTTATATTTAACGAGAGAATTTTCATCAAGACCAATGGATGCGTGCTCCCAGGAAGATTTTATTAAATATGTTTTGGATTTGTTATTTAGAGAGGCAAAACCGTCCTGTTCGACCCAATCCGGAGTGGAAATTCCTGCATAGCGCATGATTCTTTTGGCCAAAGATTTATTGGACGTTTGAAATACAGCCTGCGTATCGCAGCCGGTATAAGGTATTTGTAAAGCATCAAGAATAGCGGGAGCAAAATAAATCATACTACCTTTGGAATCCAGCGTTTCCACGATATTAAAAACAACCAGCGGTTTTAATGATTGCAACTTTTTAATTGTTTGATTCAGATTGAGCTCGAAAGGCAAAAGCACGGGTGTGTAATTAAGTATTCGCAGGGCTTGGGCAATGGCTTCGGCCTGCTGAAGGCAATCGAGTTCGTCTTCTGTAGCGCCTGGTGAAATAGCGCTGTGCAAAATTACTATTTTTTTATTCAATTTTATTTCACCGGCCTTTATGAATAATTATTTTTTTGCGCGCTTTAGAGCTGATTTAATAATGGAGCTGATCAATTTATGATAGCTCATTCCTATTTTAGAACACAAAATGGGCAAATCAGAACGCACAGGATTAAGTCCGGCAAGAGAATTAACTTCCATGAAATGAGGTACACCATGAACGTTGGAACGCAAATCAATGCGTCCGGCGTCTTTTAAATCCAGGCTGCGCCAGGCCATAAGGGAGATTTCCATGGCTTTTTGGGCTTCGTCATCGTTAACCAGAAGATATTGTACCAATTTATCATAGTGTTCTTTATTTTCATAAGAGTAGGCATTTTTTTCCGCATCCGGTCTTAGAATTACTTCCAGTGCTCCCAGGACACGGGCATCTTTGCCTGTTCCCAAAATTCCTACGGTGAATTCGCGTCCGGGCAGATAAATTTCTACCAGGACCGGTTGCTGAAAGGTTTTTAAAAGATGCCTGCAAACTTTGTTCAGGTTGGTTCGAGAAGATATTTTAGAAAGCGCCGTTATACCTTTCCCGGTTCCTTCGGCTACCGGTTTCGCGAAAAGAGGAAACGGAAGATTAATTTTTTCAATATCTTTTACATTGTTGATTATAGCAAAATCAGGTGTCGGTATTCCCAGATCACGCAAAATTTGCTTGGTAATACCCTTATGGAGTGACACAGAATTACCAAGTGGATCGGAAAAGGTGTAGGGAATATTGAATGCTTCCAAAAGTGCAGGAACCTGAGCTTCGCGGCCAAAACCATGCATACCTTCGGCAATGTTAAACACCAGATCCCAGCGATTTCCTGCTGCAAGCCGGCGGGTCAGCGCTTTTATGTTGCCAATTCGGTCAGCTTGAAAACCGTTGTCTAAAATTACCGTTTCAATGGCTTCGATTGTGTCGGGAAGATCGAATTCCGCAGTTTCTTCGAGGCTGTATCCTTCTTTTATGTAATCGTCGCGCAGATCATAAGTGAGACCGATTTTGAGTTTCTTAGTGACGCGACCCACAGCTAAAATATCTACCCCCTGAAAAAATTTCTTCCGATCAATGTATATCCTTAGACTTAGCGTGATTGTCGGGGTAGCGGAAAGTATTGCCTTCGTAATTGCGCAGCAGCAAGGCGCCGTTCTCCCATCCAATGGCGTATTCGGGAAGTAAAGGAATTTTGCCGCCGCCGCCCGGGGCGTCGACAACATAAGTGGGCACAGCGTAACCGGTGGTATGTCCGCGCATGCCCTGAATAATTTCAATGCCCTTGCTGATCGGTGTCCTAAAATGAGAAGAGCCGGGAATAGGATCGCATTGATAGAGATAATAAGGACGGATTCTGATTTGCAGTTGACCATGCACCAACCTGGTCATTGTTTCAACGTCATCATTAATGCCGGAAAGTAAAACCGTCTGGCTTCCCAATGGAATGCCGGCATCGGCCAGGCGAATACAGGCAGCACTCATCTCCGGAGTAAGTTCTCTGGGGTGTGTAATATGAATGCTCATCCATAAAGGATGGTATCTTCTTAGCATGATTGTCAGGGCCGGTGTTATTCTTTGGGGCAGTACAACCGGAACTTTAGTACCTATACGTATAAGTTCAACGTGGGAAATCTTATGGAGCCTTGTTAAAAGCCATTCCAACTTTTCATCGGAAAGAGTTAACGGATCGCCTCCGGAAAGCAATACATCCCGGACATTTTTGTTGCCGGCTATGTATTGGATAGCCTTTTCCCATTTTTCCAGATTTATTAGATGATGCTTACTTCTTTCAATAATGCGGGAACGGGTACAATAACGACAATAAGTGGAACAGCTGTCTGTTACCAGAAAAAGGACGCGATCCGGGTAGCGATGAATAATGCCCGGTACGGGAGAATCCACATCTTCACAAAGGGGATCTTCTTCTTCGCCTTCAGTATGCAGGCACTCATCTACGACTGGAACGACACAACGCCGTAAAGGATCCGAAGGATCATCGGGATTAATCAAACTTGCGTAATAAGGAGTAATGGAAACAGGTAATGCCCCTGAATGGTGCATCATTGCCTGACGTTCGTTGTCCGAAAGGTTGATTACTTGAGAAAGGGTATCAACGTCTCTGATGGCATTGCGCATTTGCCAGTGCCAGTCAAACCATTCCAGACGGGTGATTTCGGGATAAAGTCGTGTTCGGAAAATACGGGAGCGGGCAGAATCTTTAAAAGGAAATAAAACGCTGTCTGACTTTTGTTTAATCGGATACTGGGAAAGTTCTTCTTTAAACAACAAAAAGTCACTTACATTGTTTTTAACATGAACAAGACCGGTCAGATGACCAGGAGGTTCTTCCTCCTCTTTAAACAGGGTCTCGCTTTCCATTTGTTCCTCCTTAATGAGGATCTCCCTCCCGAAAAAATTTTTTAATAAAAAGAAACTTCTTGATTATGAAATGTACTCATACAAAAATATTTGTCAACACTTTTTTGCGTTTTTGCGAAAAAAAAAGTAAAAATTTTTTTGACGGACCCAAGCCGGGTGGAAAATTTTCAAGCTAATACGACAGAAGTCAGCCGTGAAAAGGCAGAAAATACATTTTTCGGCAGGCAATATGTAAAAAAATACATAATGCGGGAAGCCCCGTGTATTCTACATCAGCGCATGATTGACGATGATAAAAAAACATCTGCTTGATTCGTGTGCGGTTAAAATCTTTGGGCGGATACAGGCAAGAATGGTTCAAAGAAAAGGTGTTATGTCCAACGGTAGCTCATTGGATGGTCATGGTAAGATTTATTGGGTATCGGAACAAAATTTGTCTGTATAAAAAAGAAATAGGCAAAAAAAATATTTTTTAGTAAAAAGAAAAAGTCCTTCCTGGGACAAAAAGAAAGTTTTCCCATTCTGAATACGGAGACGGTTCATGCCCGAATTGCCGGAAGTAGAGACTTTGTGTCGCCAGCTGCAAGAGAAGCTTTGCGGCAGAAAGATATTGGTCAGCGAGGTCTATGACGATAAGCTGTCAGGCATCAAGAATTTTAAGACAGGCAGAATAATCAAGGTTGAACGGCAAGGCAAGACGATAGTCATACATCTTGATAGTGGATATTTCATAAAGATACATTTGCGAATGACCGGAAGACTTCTCTGGCAGGAGAATTTTAAAAGGCCTAAACACAGCCGCTGGAAGTTATCATTTGACGATGGCTATGTGTTTCTTGTGGACCCGCGTCGCTTTGCAACCGTGAAAGTCGAAAAGACAAGACAGGAACAACTTAATAATGATCTCATAGCGGATTTTGACGAGAAGAATTTTCTTGAAAATCAGGCCGGTCGTAAAGTTAATGTTAAAACACTGCTGATGGATCCGAAGGCGGTTGCCGGTATCGGCAACATTTACGCCTGCGAGATTTTCCATTGCTCGGGAATTTCTCCCCTTAGGCAGGCGTCGACTTTATCGAGGCAGGAATGGAAGAGGATTTTCAGAATTGCCAGGCGTATTTTAAAGAAGGGGATTGAGAAAAGGGGCACTTCCATTTCCGATTGGCGTGACTTGTATGGATGCCAGGGGGAAAATCAGCACGAGTTAAAAGCCTATGGTCAGGAAAGAAAACGTTGTTCAATCTGCGGTGGAGAAATTTGCCGGATTAAGCAGGGGGGCCGAAGCACTTTTTACTGTCCTGATTGCCAACGATAAGAGAATTAAGTCAAAAAATAACGCCAGCCGCGATCGAAAACAAGAATAAGAATAAAAATAGAAATACAAAAGAGAAACAAGTCGTGAATAAGATAAGACCAGTTTATGTTTCCTGAAGATGAGCCGAAACAGCAAACTGTGGCAAATGTCATAAAAAGGATGGAGGAAAGCAACGCTGCAACCCTGACATTAATACCGATGATAAGGCTTAGCGCTATGGTAATTTCCAACCATGGTAGAAATACTGCTACAAAATTTATGGCATAGTCCGGCAGCAGACGATAATTATAAATCGCTACGGCAAAATCACCAGGGTAAATAACTTTTTCAATGCCGGCATATAAAAAAATTATGGCCAAAGCCAGTCGGCAAATTAGTGCAGTAGCAGGAAGAAAAGGACGGGGAGATTTTTGTGATTTCATTTTTTTCCTTTAGAGATTGGGTGTCTGGCATTTAACCAGACACTCCATCCATTCACAAAAACTTTTACTGTTGAAATTCCGTGTAATATCAGTGTGTGCTGTTTCTTTACTCAGTGGGCATTGAGGGCCATCGCAGTAAGTTACAAAAAAATAACCCTGTTTGGTTTTTACTTTGAGACTTGACGCCTGAAGCGAAGCTTCATCAGGATAAATGTTGATTGCTCCAGTAATATGGCCTTCTTCAAAACTAAAAGGATCACGTGCGTCAACAAATATATTTTTATTTTTCAGATACAGATCATAAGCTTCAGAGAGAGTTATAGTGGGAATTTTTGCTTGTTGTTCTTTAATTAAAGCCGCTGAGGAAAAACCGAATAAAGGAATATAATTAGATCTCGTTGAGTTAAAGATAATTGCGATCAATAAAGCAGTAGCTAGAACAATGATAAGTTCAATAAAAGACGAACAATATTTTGTGATAAATTATTTGTATTCATTATAAAGTTATTTAAAATAGTTAGTATTATTTGTCGACAAGATTATAGGCGTCAATTATCCACTGGCAAATTTTACTTTTGGGTGGAACTTCACCAACTGATAGCACTTTGTTATTTATAATAAGAGCCGGAGACCCTAGTAAACCGTATTGTGCTATTTCTTTTATATCTGTAACATGGTCTAAATTAGCGGCAATTTTCATTTCCGATAATAAATCACGAACGTCATTTTCCAATTGACTGCAACGAGTACAGCCTATACCAAGCACTATTATATTTAATCCGTGGACTGGTTCTTCAGCAACCGGCAATCCTTGTGATATCTTAAATTCGCGCAAGAGTGCTTGTCCGTATGCATCCATCGCAGTTGAAGGGACATAATTATTGATGATAACTTCACTTAACAAAATGTTTTTATGTCCTCATCGCTTTTACCCTGCTGCTTCTTCGATGCTTTTTCTATGATATCACTTGAGCCAGTAATACCGACCAAATGACCGTTAATCATAATTTGTTTAACATCATCTTTTGCCATGATAGTCTCTAAAAACGGTTTTCTTCAATTTGTTAATGCAGCATTGTTTCGTCAAGGAGAAATTGTAATAAAACAATGTTTCAATTTTATCTTGACATTTAAAACATTGTTTCATATCTTTGCTTAAAACTAAAATATAAAAGTAAAAAATTTATGATTACAGAGAAACCGGTAATTACTGAAAAGATCAAAGAACGTTTGTATCCGGTAGTTTTGCAGCAATTTTCCATGAAAGATTTTCATGCGGTCAATGTACGCGATATTTCTAAAGAAAGTGGAATTAGCACCGGCACTATATATAAATATTTTTCATCAAAAGAAGACCTTTGTTTTTCAATAATAGATGAAAAATTACGAGATCTTGCTTCATTGTTAAAGATACATTTAGAAGGAATAGAGGATATTCGAGAAATGTTCCGAAGGATATTCTGGGTTACCATGAATTTTTTTGACAATAATCCTGGCCTTGCAGCGATAATTTTTATTACTGTTCCTTTGAAAAGCTTTATGACCAATAAATCTTATCAAAGAGAAACAGACGTAGATATCTTGATTGAAATTATTGAAAAAGCAAGAATAAACGGTGTAATTAGGACCGATATTGAAAACCAACATTTTGTTGACCTTTATATGATGATCATTTGCAGACATGTACAAAATTGGTATGTCGATGGGATGAAGTGGAAACTTGCTAATACAATAAACATTTTCTTTGATTTTTTCTGGAGAGCTGTTGCTCCTCTGTACGACCAGGAATCAAAATTACATTATTAAAGGATGATGTAGGCTTTTTGTAGAGGTGCCAGCGATAGTGCTTTTCGCATAGTTTGTTTCAAATCACTGATAATGTTTCACGTGAAACATTATCAGTGATCCACGGGATAATCCCACTTAGCTTTCGCAGGTGGGATAATTTGACTAATTCTTCAAACTTCATACCGACTTGTCGGGAGTTGCTATACTGCGGCGCTACGCGCGCTTGTTATAGTTTGTCTAGCAAGCTTCAGTGCACTTTGTTTCTGAAGCCAGGGTCTCATTGTTAGCTTGGCTCACTATAAGCAAGTCTCATTAAAAAAGGCAGGCTTAAAATCCTGCCTTTTTGCATTTAATAAAGTTTCAGTGAACTATTCCATGTGTAAGCCGACAAAGAAATTGGATTTGCCACGTTTAACCAAAAGCATAACACCTTTCTTTTGGGCGGCTTTACTCATTTCTGCGTTGTATTGCTTTATGGAGGTAATTTTTGTTTTATTAACTTGAGCAATTATATCATGTGCCTGAATGCCTACATTGTCAGCCGGACTACCCTCTTCTACATCAGTAACTATTACACCGGCGTCTTGTGGAATTCCCAATTGTTTAGCGATGTCTTTAGTGACTTCCTGTGCAGAGATTCCGAAATAATCACTTCCTGATTTTTTTGCCAGGGCTGTTTCGGCTTTTTCAGTCCGCTCAGCGACAATTACTTGAAATGATACCTCTTTGCCATCACGAAGGGCTTTAATAATTGCCTTTTCGCCAACATGTAATGAAGCGATTATCAGCAATAATTCATGGGTATCTTTAACAGGCTTTCCGTTTATTTCAGTAATTATATCACCTACTTTAATACCAGCTTTATCGGCGGGATCACCTTTAACAACATCGGAAACCAATGCACCATTTTTGTTTTTATGATTGATACTTTTTGCTATATCGTCTGTAATATTTTGAATGGAAATTCCCAGCCATCCCCGTGTTACTTTACCTTTTGTTTTTAACTCCTCCAAAATACTTTTTGCCATATTTATCGGTATGGCAAATCCTATGCCCTGTCCCTGAGAAACGATTGCCGTATTAATGCCAATAACCTTTCCGGCCATGTTAAATAATGGTCCTCCGCTATTGCCGGGATTAATGGACGCATCGGTTTGAATAAAATTGTCATATGCCCCCGCTCCAATTACACGCCCTTTGGCACTGACAATACCCGCGGTAACGGTTTGTTCCAAGCCAAAGGGGTTTCCAATAGCAAGGACCCACTCGCCTACTCTTAACGCGTCGGAATCGCCAATTTCGACAAAAGGCAAGTTATTTTCAGTCTTTATCTTAATTAAGGCGATATCGGTTTTTGCGTCGGTACCAATAATTTTTGCTTCATATTCTTTACCATCGGATACTTTAACCAGAATTTTGTCTGTTTGTTCAACAACATGATTATTGGTAAAAATGTAGCCGTCACTACTAATAATAAAACCTGAACCAAGACTTCTTTGCTTAAATTCACGCTGGGGCATATCGCCAAAAAAGCGTTCAAAGAAATCATCTCCGAAAGGACTGCCAAATGGTGAACGCCCAAATGGTGAAATTGAGCCCTTTCGTCCTTTTAATATTTTTGTTGTACTTATATTTACTACCGCAGGTTTGACATGCTCTGTAAGGTCAGAAAAGGAACCAGTCGCAGCGTCCGGGGAAACTGCTGATGCTGTTTTAATTTCCGGTGCTCCTGAAGAAAGAAAGGAAGATCTTAAAACTTCTACAAAAGAAACGATAAAAAAAGCAACCAGAAACGCCATCAAGAACATGAAAAATGTCTTACGATTTTTGTTTTCCATATTATCCTCCACCGTATTGATACGAAATTAAGGCTATATGCCAGAATGTTTACAATTAATTTACTTAACGACTTAACTAAATATAATGACAGGCCTCTTTTTGTCAATTAAATATTCTTAGATTATAGCTGTTTGAAGTATTGGTTATCATATGTTATATAATATAATTAATTGAGGAATTTTGATTATGGTTATACTGGAAAATATAGGGCGCGCAGTTTTAAAATTTATAAACTCTTTTATCGATATTATTGTCTTTGCCTGGAAAATATTAATACGTATTTTCAACCGCAATACTTATACAAGTGCTATGCGCACGGTGTTGATTGATCAAATATACTTCACTTCCGTTCAAATATTGCCTGTTTTCCTAATAGTATCAATTGCTTTTGGCTCATTGCTGATAGGTGTTCTTTTTCTTCAGCTTAAGCAATTGGATCTTACACAATATTTTGGCCATATTTTAATGGGTGTTATTGTTACCGAAATTTCTCCATTAATTACGGTACTTTTAATAACTTTACGTTCCGGCTCCGCCATCAACACGGAAATGGCTGTGATGAAGGTAAATAAAGAAATGCGTTCACTGGAAGCATTTCGTATAGATGTGATTAATTACCTTCTGGTGCCGAGAGTAATTAATGGGGTGATATCAATAGTTTTATTAAGTACTTTGTTTTCTGTAGCATTGCTGAGCAGTGGCATTTTATTTTCAAGTTTAATTTTTGGTATGAATATAGATGCTTATTCAAACGTTTTATTAAATTCAGCAAATTTTTCTGATATAGTAATAGCTCTGCTGAAAAGTATTGTTTTTGGATTTTTTATCATTTTAATTCCGATTCGTTTTGGTTTGCAGGCTTCGCACGAACTCACCAGTATTCCCATTGTTGTTTCTCGTGGCATGGTCAATGTATTTGCAGCCATTTTAACTATTGAGGTGTTATCATTAATAATAAAATTATTTTAAATTTCTTTGCCAGTGAACAAGCTCTGGCTCAAGGACTACGGCAGTTTATGGATGATAATCTAAGACAAGCTGCACCGGTTTCTGTTGATGTACCTCTGATTTCCAATCAGAACGTTTTGATGAATATAGCCTTGATCAAGCAGTATCATGAGAACATGTCCATAGCCAAAATCGAACCGGTTGTCTTTAATGCGTTGCGCCGGCTGAATATGGAAAATATGGCATATAAAAGAAATCCTGATTTGAATGATGAAGAAAGATTTTTTGCTATGTTGCTGAGAGCTGTGATGGTTCGCGACGCTTTGGTTATTATAGATAGACCGTTTAAAATTATTCCGCATCTGAAAAATATTGATTACATTTTGCAGGCGTTAAAAAATGTTGAAGATTTATATTTAAACTGTCATATCTATGATTATGAGTGGATGAGAGAAAAATATGGGGCATTATCAAAATGAAAAGAGAAATTAAAGTTGGTTTTTTTATTGTTTGCACGGCAATTATAATTTGCATTGCTCTTCTGTATCTGGCCAATGAAAAAGGCTTTTTTACAAGAAATTATTCCTTTACGCTTTCATCACAGTCAGGTGATGGCTTTGCCGAAGGCATGCCGGTTGAATTTTCAGGATTTACTATCGGCAAGGTTCAAAAATTGGAGCTCAACGATAAAGGTATTGTTCTGATTAAAATTAAAATTCCGCAAAAGCACATGAAGTGGATTAGAACAGATAGCACTTTTACGCTTTACCGTTCGTTGATAGGTACTGCGCGCATTGTCGTGACGACCGATAACTTTAAAAGCGCACCATTGCCGGAATATAAAATTCCGCAGGTACAAGTAGTTAATGATATCAACGATTCGATTGAAAAGGTTCAACCCTTGCTGGACAAAATAACCCAGATTGCGGAAAATCTGGAACGCGTCAGCGCTAAAGTTGACAATATGGCTGGAAAAGCTGATGTGCATGTATTTGGCAGCGACGGAACAATGCCGCAGTTTAATAAAATACTCAAAGATGTTAATGGAAAACTGGAAAGATTGAATCCGGCCGTGGATAACTTAAATAAAATAAGCACGGAAGCATCTGAAGGTTTAAAAGATATCGGTATCCTGCGGTCGAATGTAGACGATACGCTTAATGCTGTTGAAGATTTGGCCAAAGGAGTTGACTCGATTATTTCCACAAAAAAAGAACCGGAGATTAAATTGCCATGAAAAAATATTTAATCCTGGTATTGATGGTATTTATTTGCGCTTGCGGCTCTGGTCAACGGCTTCCTGATTGGAAAGATACGGCGTTCCGAAATTTTGAAAATTACAAGAAAAATTTTTTGAACGGCAAAGAAGGTATATCCGAACCTCATTTTGTTAAGGCAAAACAGGCTCTATCCGATGGCAATGATTTAAATCTTTTAGCCAAACTTTATTTGACCAAATGCGCTCTGCATACGGCGGTTTTAGAAAATTTTGACGATAGTGAATTTGTGAACATCAATAAACTCCAGTCCAATGCCTCCAATGTTGCTTACTATAATTTTTTGAAAGGAAACTTTGCTGCGGTGGAGGATAATCTTCTACCTTCCAGCTATAGCGGCATTCTAAGAACAGCCAGAAACAAAGACCTGACAAAAGCTGTTGGAGAAATTAATTCTATTAATGATCCTATCTCCCGTTTAATTGCCTGTGGGGTCTGGGTAAAGTATTTTTCTTATGATGAAAATATTTTACAATCAGCCATTAATACATCCGCTGAAAATGGATGGAAACGGCCACTCTTGGCATATTTAACCAAACTACAAAAATATTATTTGGATCGTGGCCAAACTGCCAAAGCCAAAAACATCAATGAGCGGCTGGGTGTTTTGAAAAAATAATCATACCGCTTCAGCAACCAAATAAATTGCGTCTTTTTCACAAAACTAGCCGATAGCTTTGGAACCTCTTTCAGCGTTGCTGATACGAATGCATTCGGCAAGTTCGATAACAAATATTTTACCATCTCCGACGCTGCCGGTGTGCGCGCCTTTGGTAATGGCCGCAATTGTCGGTTCAACAAAATCCTCATTAACGGCGATATCAAGTCTGACTTTATTGAGCAATCCGCCCGCTTCCTTCGCGCCGCGATATATTTCTGTAACACCTTTTTGTCTTCCTTGTCCTACGACATTAGTGACGGTCATTAAATTTACTTCCACGGCCTCCAGTTCTTTTTTAACCGACTCCAGCTTATGTGGTTGAATGATGGCAATTATTAATTTCATGATTTGTTCCTCCTATTCGATTACGGTGTAAGCGGCTTCGCTCTGTTGAGTCAGATCCAGGCCGACAATTTCATTATGCTCTTCCACCCGCATGCCGATAAGAGCATCAACAATTTTAAAAATACCCCAAGTCATAGCTGCGGTAAAAATAGAAGTAATTACAACTGCCAGACATTGGATGAATAACTGATTGGGGTTGCCGAAAAAAAGACCGTTGTTTCCAGCGGCGTTGATGGCCTTTTCGCAGAAAAGACCCAGGGCAATAGTTCCTAAGGCGCCGCCTACGCCGTGGACTCCGAAAGCATCTAAAGAATCGTCATAGCCAAGTTTCGTCTTAACGATAGCAACGAATGTATAGCATAGTGTGGCAGCGGCAATACCGACGAAAATGGCATTCATAGGATTGATAAAGCCGCTGGCGGCTGTAACAGTGGCAAGTCCGGCCACGGCTCCGGTAACCGTTCCCAGTATTGTCGGTGTTTCATTTTGCCACCATTCAATGATGGCCCATGTTAATCCAGCAGCAGCAGCAGCTGTATTGGTTGTTAAGAAAGCGTTAGCGGCTATGCCGTCGGCAGCCAGGGCGCTTCCTGCATTGAAACCAAACCAGCCGAACCACAAAAGTGCCGCACCCAGAACTGTAAAAGGTAAATTGTGTGGACGAATCGGTTTATGATTGTATCCAACTCTTTTACCCAACAAAACTGCCAGTACCAGCGCCGAGACACCGGAACTTATGTGTACAACAATACCACCGGCAAAATCAAGCGCACCCATTTTTTTCAGCCAACCGCCTGTTCCCCAAACCCAATGAGCTAAGGGATCGTAAACAAATGTCGCCCAGAGAATAGTAAAAAGTAAGAAGGCCGGAAATTTCACTCTTTCCGCGTAAGCACCGATAATTAAGGCCGGAGTAATAACTGCAAACATCATTTGAAATATCATAAACACAATGTGCGGAATTGTTGCAGCATAATCCGGATTTGGTAAGAAGCCCACTCCTCTGAGTCCAGCCCAATCCAAATTACCGATTAATCCGTGAAAAGAAGGACCAAAAGCCAGAGAATAGCCGAACAAAATCCACTGCAAACTTATTACGCATAAAATAATAAAGCACTGCATTAGGATGGAAAGAACGTTCTTCCGGCGAACGAGTCCTCCATAAAAAAATGCCAAGCCGGGAATGGTCATCAGCAATACCAGCGCCGTGGACATCAGGACCCACGCTGTATCTCCACTATTCATTCATTTAACCTCCTTCAGTGTTCTATACAGGAAAGCTAATAGCAACAGGAATGCCAACAATATAAGCTATTGATTTTGCTAACTTTTCTTTAAAAAGGCCTCTTAAATAGCAACAGAAAGTGCAACAAAGACGTTATTCAAAAAGCTAAATTGAACAATTTTGTGATTTCCAACTAGATGATGGAATTTATAAATTTTGGTATGGTTCAGAACGCTTCTAAAGCTTATAAATTTCCGCGCGGCAGTATTCTTTAAAACCAGCCCGGGTGTAAACCTTTTCCCCCGATGATGTTGCCTGCAGAATTATATCTTTATATCCTGCCTTCATGGCTGCTTGCATCGCTGCTTGTGTGATGCTCAGACCGCATCCTTTGTTTCTATACTCCGGAAGAGTAGATACGTAATAGATTCCTGCTGACTTTTCGTGCGTGAAAAGTAGAGAAGTTGCTACGGGTTTTCCGTCGAAACAGGCCAAAAAAAGTCTTTGGGGAGATTGAGCGCCAAGAGTAAATGAAGAAACAAAAGTTCCATACTGTTCTCTGGCGCGTTGAGGCATTTCAAAACCATGAAAAGAAATATTTTCCCAAAAATACAAGTCGTTTTTATCCATTACTTCGATAACGGATATATTTTCGGAAAACTTTAATTCGGATAATGAATTATTCAAATCAGCAGCCATACAGGGGACTTTTGCAATTAAACGTAATCCCTCGTCTTGCAGCATTTTTGAGGTTTCGGGCGATTGTCCACGGGGATATACCCACCACCAGAAACGAAGATTTAGATTTTTGTAATATTCTTTTGTTTGGGCAATAGATTGTGTGTCGTCTTTGGTTAATGGTTTTTCATTCCAGATCCAGTTGATATCGGAAATAGCAACGCCTGTGTGCATCGCACAGATTGTTCCAATCCGCTTCAGTGATGAATTAAGGCTGCCCCAGTAACGGCTGACGGCAAAAAAGTTTTCTTCAACATTTTTTATTTTGATGAGAATGTCGTTTCCTTTAATGTTTTTAAATAATGCCGGCGTGTTTAGTCCAACTCCAGATTTTCCAAAGTGGATCGGTATATTCATGATCGTTCGTGGTTATTTTCAAGCCGCATTTCATGGCAAAATAACGATGAAAAGCAAGGCATCCTGTTAATTCCGGATGAAATACCGTAACTAAAACAGATTCATTTTCTGCCGCTGCTATGTAATCGTCAATTTCTAAAAGGACAGTGACATCAGAGCCCACATCAATAATTTTGGGTGCGCGAATAAAAATCAAGGGTATTGGTTTGGGAGCTACGGCAGGAATTAAAGCATCTCTGACAAAACTATCCAGTTGGCTGCCGAATCCGTTGCGCTCAATTGTAATATTAATTAAATTAAGGCAGGAATTTTCACCAATAACTTTATTTGCCAGAAGTATTGCTCCTGCACACGTACCCCAGATTTTCATTCCGTGTTGATGAGCGCGAAGCAGCACATCCTTTATTTCAAAAATATTAAGCAATCTGGACAAGCAGGAACTTTCACCGCCGGGGATAATCAAGCCGGCCAGATCGGTAAAATCCTCCGCCTGCTTAACCCGTTTGTAAGCAACACCTAAACTCTCAAGGTGTTCCAGATGTTCATGCACTCCGCCCTGCAAATCCAGAACACCGATTACAGATGGCTTTTTGCCTACTAGATGGAGAGACATAGAAAATTACCAGCCGCGTCCAGCCAGAATTTGTTCCGGTG
>LNQE01000864.1_pt1 | contig 21345 bp, 19 predicted proteins | sample 603111 | NCBI WGS metagenome assembly LNQE01 (sample SAMN04260313, study PRJNA301899) | hydrocarbon metagenome | isolation source: hydrocarbon-contaminated ditch | place: Germany: Bremen | collected 1998
TGCTCTTTCCATCGCCTCAACAGATTCGGATGAAGATCTAGATTACGGGCTGCTTCTGAAATGTTGTATCCCTGCTCGGTTACAAGTTTAACGGCATCTATTTTAAATTGTTTCGTATAGCTCCTTCGCTTTGCTGTCATTCCTCACCTCCAAAAGTTTATTCTTTATAACACTCTTTTCGAGGTGTCCACAATCACTGTACCAGTTCAGTTCCCATTCAACATCAGAAGTGTTGTCATCATTCTCTTTTTCGTATGAATTCATCATTTATCAATAATTTACTATAACTTTTGCATTTAATTTTTAATAATAACGGGCATATGTTTAAAAAACTTCCACCCCCTGCCCCCGCCAGCGGGGGACATTACCCATTACGCCCAATAAATTTATTGCTACTTTCATTCAACATCTTGTTATTACTGGATTCCCGCCTGCCCAGGCATGCGCCGGGTTGCACCGCGGGAATGACACCTTTTATATGTTTTGTTGCCGAGGCATTAATTTGATTGTTATTGTAGCAACTATAATTTTCTTTTACCAAATAACAAAGGAGTCCTATTTACGCCCCGATACCGTGTTATAACCGACTTCACGGTTTCCAAAGAAGGTGCGTGTGTCTTTCCTTCAATCAATGACTGGATGGATGCCCGATGAAGGATACAATCTATTTCCGCAATGTGCATCGGATATCGCTCAACAAACTTTATAATGTCATTATTGCTCGTTGGGTTTGGCAATATATTGCGTGCCCAGTGCTCTACTTGCATTTCTTCCGGCGGATATTCCAGTTTTAAATGGGCGTGAAACTCAAGGGGGATATTGGATTCCGGACATTGATGCATGACCAGGCAACAGAGGCCGCGATATTCACGCAATTTATTGAGAAAGGCTGCAACTCCGGTTTTTACTGATAAATTGTTTTCCATATCTTTTTTATCGCCGGTTTCATTCCAATTTATAGCGCCGTTGTAATCAACAATGAGCAGTAAATGAGCTTCTTCGGTTGTCTGGCTGAAGGCATAGTCAACAAGCTTGATTTTTTCATGAGTCACATTGTCCTTGAGTTCATTATCTTTGTAGAAGGTATCCAGATCGCTATATTTAAAAGCTTTAACCTTCAGGCCGCATTCAGCTGCAAAAGCGTCTGCGGCATGAATACCAGTCTCCAGAAATACATCGCTGAAAAGAATGTTAAGTCCCGCTCCTTTTTTTTGCGCATATTTAAAAGCTTCGGCCATATTCTTCAATTCAGTTTTTTGCTTATCGGCCAACGGCAGATTATCAATTGTTTTCGCAGGTTCATAAGTCTTACAAAATTTGTCACTTTCAATCATCTGCTTTGTCTGTAAATCTGCTGACTGTTCCAGCACTTGCCTGGTTATAATATAGTTGCCTTTGTCATCTGGTTCGGCCAGGTTTGCTGCCAGAAAGATGGTGTTTTTGATGAGGCCTCCGCTGAAAGGATAACGGCGATTCAGCGCGTTTAAATCAACGTCCGGAGCAAACTTGACAAAATTAGGAAAAAGCACCTGCCAGATTTTTAGCCGTTGTTCAGCATCGGGAAGAGGAAAGTGAAATTTCATTGGTATCCGCCTTTCCATGGCAGGATCAATCTGACCGCCCTTGTTGGTTGCAAAAATTACAACGCATCGTGCCTTTTCGATTTGTATAAGAAGCATCCGGGACAGATAAGAACCTTCTTTGAAAAGGTCGTCAGCTTCATCAAAAAAGACAAAACCATTCAGCAAAGCTGCTTCCCGAAAAGCCTGAACCATCAGGTGTTCCAAATGCCAGTAATATTTTGTTTCATCCACTTTGACAGTAATGAGTGGCCTGTTGAAATGATGAGCAAGCGCCTTGGCCATCATGGTCTTTCCCGTGCCGGACGGCCCTTGAAAAAGCATGGTCAGCGCTGTGCCGTATTCCAAAAATTCATCAAGTCTCGACGCCTTGTTTCTTTTTCTCTGTCTGGTATATCGCTCCACATTCAGGACAATCTGATCTTTCATACTGGCGGGTAAGATAACCTTATCCAGTTTGATCGAGCTTTTTTCAATGGCTATCTCCTTGTAGGTGCTGTTGTATAAATTATCATCACCAATAATGTATCTTACGTGGCGTTCATTGATGGTGACGATTTCATCAACAACGTGTGAACTGCTTTGTTTATCAAAATCGTGTTGAAAAAATATTATCTCGCGGTTGACCAGCGGGGCATTTCGGCTGAAATGTGTTCGCTTTTCAAGTTGATCTCTGTAATCTGAACAAAGGCTGGAAAGAATAATACGTATTTTAATTCCTCTTTTATCTTCTTCAAACTCACAAAAAGAGAACGTTTCCCGGAATCTTTCACTTGTGGCATTCATAAACAAAAGCAAAAGTATTTTTTGATCAAATGCGTCCAGATTGTTTTCCGTACAAAAAACCGGAAAGAATAGCTTGATGCCGGTTCTTAATGATGCATTTTCCCGTGCCTTATTTATCTTTTGCATCCGGTCAAGTTCGGATTGAATTTTTTCCGTATGGAAATCGTTGGTTGACAAACTCAGCGCGGAAGACACTTTATCAATAGTGCTGTCTCGGGTTGACCAGTCAGCTTTTCCATTACGGAGAGCGGATAATACAAGGATCAAGAGGGCTTCCTTTTCTAAAGCATCGAGGTAATCAAAATTATCGGCAAAAGGCATATTATCCATGCCATGTATATGGTCTCGCGAAAGTGACAATAACTGTCCAGCCTGGTTACGGGGCGACATGGGGCTGTTTACGGCAATATTTTGCATTTCCATCATTAACCCTCCATCCTATGATCTTCTTTTCATTGGTTCAACGACGTCCACAATCCCTAACTGAACCGCCTCTTCCGAGGACAGCCAGGTATCAACATCCCGTAAAAGATATTTTTCCAGTTCTTCACGGTCTTTGATATTGGAATATGTTATGTAATGATTCAGGATGCGTTCATGAAGCATATCTTCTTCGCGACGACCGGCAATGAGCTGGCTGTGATTCCCGTGATTTCCTGCCGAAAAGCGATGAGACAAAATAGAGGTTCTTGGCGTGATGACCCTGTGGCCTTTTTCACCCGTCATAAAAATAATCAGCCCCATGGAAGCAATCATTCCAATCCCTGTCGTGTATATGGGAATCTTTGACCATTCCATGATGTCTATGATTGAAAAACCGCAGGAGCAGTTGCCGCCCGGTGAATTAATAACCATCTGTACCTGGTTGACGTTTTCCCTGATATTGTATCCGATAATGTCTTTGCAGACTTTTTCCGCCTTTTCTTCATCAATCATGCCGGAAAGATAAATGATACCGTAATCCGATAATTCCTTTTCTTTGTCTTTAATCTCTTCTTTTGCCATAGCAATCCCCCTCCCGTTTATTGTCTGATTCGGGAATAGATTAGCAGCTGATCGTTCCATATTACGGAATGACTGAAATATTTTTATTGATTGAACAACCCCGCCGCTGACGAGACTGTCTTGCAATAGCAAGAAATGTCATTCCGAATCGGGACTTGTCGGGATGAGGAATCTTAATCTGATAATATATTAAGACTTCTCCCTTCGGTCGAAGTGACATATATTTTCGCGCGGAGTATGATCTCACGCATACGGGACTTCAAAATGACATGACAACACATTGCGGCACATCTCAAGGGTGAGGCATCTGAGTGGTGACACAGTTGTACACAGCGGGGTATTAGACCCACATTTATCCCTCTCGGCTTCGCCTCGGGGATAATTCGACCATCAAATTTCAGTGCACCTATAGTGCCCTTTAGGGTATTCGTTTCTGAAATTTGGGTCTCATTAATGTTACCCGTATAACGGGCATACAATAAAATGTTGCATAATGTTGCTATTTGATATATATTGCAACCATTAGAAATTTGTATGGAGGAAAAACAATGGCTACAGCAGTTAGAATATCAGCAGAACTTGTTGATGAGGCAAAGAGATTTAGCCGGATAGACCATCGTTCTTTAGCGGGTCAGATTGAGCATTGGGCACGTATGGGAAAATGCGCAGAGGAGAATCCGGATTTGTCATATTCCCTCATCAAAGAAATCCTATTTGGACTTGATGAGTTGGATCAAGGCGATAAAACGGAATACCGGTTTGGATAGATTATCATGAAAATCTACCAATCAGGATTATTCGAAAAAAAAATTAAGAAGATGTCTAGAGCTGAAAAAACCGCTTTAGATCGGGAAGTAAAAAACATTGCCGAAAACCCTAATGTTGGTGAAGAAAAGAAAGGTGATCTGAAAGGTGTTTTCGTCCATAAATTCAAGCTCAAAACAAATTTATATCTTTTAGCATATAGAAAAGCAGGCTCGGATTTAGAACTCATCATGATTGGACCACATGAGAACTACTATCGTGATCTGAAGGGTTATTTAAAAGGCAGATAGCGAACTTTGATCTTCATCAGATAAACTTCAGGAATAATAGGCCTGTTATTTCAAGTATAACAGGCTGCCATTTCCCCTATTGTTGACTTCAGTTTTTTTACCAGCCATTCCGGTTGGATGAGTTTTGCCTCTTCGCCGAAGGAAAGCAGCCAGCTGATCAGTTCCGGTTCCGAAGAGGATGTAAATTTCAAGATGATTTTATTTTTGCCCTTGGGGATGATTTCCTGATGGGGACTCCATACTCTTTCCGACACGTAAGCGGCCGCCCAGCCGGTAAATACTACTTCCACATCAAACGCTTTTTCCTTGATAATGCCGAACTGTTGATTAAATGCCTTTTCAAAATCAAATTTGTCGGGTTGAAATTTGACATTTGTTAATTCAACCGCTTTCATCCGGTGCACGGCCAGCAGAGGATCATACTTTGGCGCGGTGTACGGCTTGCCGGGTTCTTTTGCCTTTTGCGCATGAAGATATATCGCGTCATGATAGGAAAAAAGCTTGATGGGTTTAATATAGTATTTTTTAGGTTTTGGTGCATTGACGGACTGGTAGGTCAGCTTGCAAACCTGTTGCTTTTCCATGGCATCAATTAACGTGTGGATGATCTGATGCTGCGGCGTGTAATCAATCGTGCCGGGACGGAAGGCGGTGAAGTGGCATTCACCAACCTGATGACCGGCGGCCAACGAGGTTTTGCTCTTCAAAATTGCCTGGGTTGCCTCCTCATAAAGCTTCTTACCGACCAGATGCCTGGTAAAAGCTTTGCATAGCTGCAGGGATTGCAGCTCCGCTTCGGTGAGGGGAATATTCTGCAGGGAAACAGTAGATTTTCGTATTCTGTAGTAACTTCTGTTCCCCTGTTTTGTCTCTTCAATATTGATACCGTAAGCTTTCCGGATATTATCAATCAACCTCAGGACGGTCTGCTTGGAACAGTCCAGCATCCTGGCCAGGTCCGTCAAAGAATGGCTTTCGCCCGAAAAAAGCAGACGGGCAAATAAACCTATAAGTTTTTCTCCATAACTTTTATAAAGATCGAATTTTTCGGGCATATTAACCTCCGGCTTTCGGTATGCGTGTTTCAGATTCAGAAGAAATATAACCTATTCAAAAGATGATGTAAATCTATAAATATAAATCGTGCCGTAATATGGAACGGTCTCGTGACATAATGCTTTAAAAATAAAGACGGGGCGAAAAACTTTATTATGGAAAGATATTCTATTATTATTGAAGATAAAAACATATATCACGCATTGATAAAGAAAACGGTCCAAATTATAAAGGATAGCTACAATGGCAGATTTACTGTCAAACAACTAACCTCATTGGAAACATTTTCAGCAGAGGAAAAAGAATATCTAAGAAGTATATTTTCTCCTGACATTGATGAATTGGATATCTGGGGCGAACATCATTTCTACTTTATAAAAAATGCATGGGAATACACCGGCAAGGGGTTTATTGATTACAGAAAAACCGTCCGTATGATCATGCAAATACTCAATAAAATCGGGATACCACCCGGCACAAAGGTATATACAAATGATTATCAGTTGATATCGCAACTGTGGAACGCCTGGCAAATATTACTGGAAAATGGAGAAAAAAGCGTGAATTGGAAAAATCTGACGTATATTGAGAATCACGCTGTGATAGAATTTCTATCGCGCAATATGCAGAGCAGGGTTGGGGATTCCTGCCCGTTTGATTTTGCGTTTATCAGGACTTTTATGGAAGCGAGATCGGATTATTATGGGAAAAAGCTTAACGATGCTATAATGGGTATAGAAAGTATTAATAATTGAAAGATCTTATATACAAATAAGAATAATACATAAGAACGTCAACATGAACATCAGAATATCCAAATCAAAATATCTGAACGGTCTGCAGTGCAAAAAGCTGCTTTGGTATCGTTACAATGAACCGGAGGCCATTCCTGAACCCGATGCGGCTACCCAGGCCATATTTGACCAAGGGCATCTGGTGGGCGACTATGCCAAGAAATTATTTCCCACGGGCGTGGAAATTGACCATACAGGTTCATTTGAATTAGGTCTTAAATCGACGCAGGAGTTAATAGCCAAAAGAGTGCCGATATTTGAAGCGGCCCTGGCCTACAAGAATTGCTACGCCCGCGCTGATGTTCTGGAACCGGTCGGCAAAGATAAATGGGACCTGATTGAAGTTAAAAGCTCGACAGAACTCAAAGATGTTAATTATCATGACATTGGTTTTCAATATTATCTTTATACCGGCGCAGGGCTAAAGATAGATAAATGCTATTTGATGTGCATTGATAACACTTATGTCCGAAAAGGCGATATAGAGCCGGACAAACTATTTCAGAAAATTGATGTTACTGAAGAAATTAAAAATACATACAGCAAAACTATTGAGGATAATGTTGCAGAGTTGGTCAAAGCCGTTGCTGCCGATACATACATTGAACCGGGAATTGGTGCGCACTGCAGTGATCCCTATGCGTGTCCGTTAATAGATAAATGCTGGTCATTTCTGCCGGAAAGAAATGTTTGCCTACTTTATAGAAACAGGAAACTTCCCTTGATTTTGATTGAAGAAGGTATTCTGGAATTGGCAAAAATACCTGAACATTACGAGCTCAATGAAAAAAATCATATACAGGTTAATTGCGAAAAAACAGGGAAACCCTATTTTGATGCGGAAAGAATGCAAGAGTTTTTAGATACCATTGAGTATCCCGCTTATTACATGGACTTTGAAACATTTCGTTCCGCTATTCCACTGTTTGATGGTTCCAGCCCATATCAGCAAATACCTTTTCAGTTTTCCGTTCATGTTGTCAAAGAAAAAGGAGCCAACCCGGAACATTATTCATTTCTGGCCGATGGAACTAATGATCCGCGTCCTGAGTTTATGGCAAAGCTGAATGACGTTATAGGGACTGAAGGTTCGGTCATTGCGTATAATGCAGGATTTGAAATGAATATTCTCAAAAAATGTTCAGAAATATTACCTCAATATGCAAACTGGGTGAGCTCCATCGAAAAACGGATGATCGATTTACTTCAGCCTTTTAGGGATTTTGCCTATTATCATCCCAGGCAGGACGGCAGTTGTTCGCTCAAGAAAGTTTTACCGGTACTAACAGGTAAATCGTATGACGATATGGAAATCGGTGACGGGGAAATTGCGAGTTCAGAATATTGCAGGGTTACATTTACTGAAGACAACGAAGACAAAAGCAAAGTGAGAAAGCTATTGGAAGAATATTGCGGCCTGGACACCATGGGCATGGTGGATATAGTGGAAAAGTTAAGTAAAATTGAAAATAAGGGAGGATGATTTATGAAAGATCAAAGAGAAATAAAGGCATAGGGTCAGGTCTTGAAATATAAGTTTCCGGACGATAAGAAGTAACAATGATCAAATGATAATTTATTGAAGTCGAGATTGGTTGTTGATGCGCAAAGAGACGGATTATGAAGTCACTTTCTGCACGGGGTCTTTATGTAGTAAATTATTATTTTGTATTCTTTAACAATACGTGAAAGGTCTTGACCCATTCCTTCCACACGCGGTCAAAATCAGGTACATCTTGCAGCATTGGCGCTAATCGATCACGCCATGCGTTTTCGTTCCACTCCCGCAGCGTGTCCGATGTTAAGCCTGCAATATCAGGCTGCACATCCCGAACACGGCATTTCTCATCAAAAAGAGGCTTCAGTTCTTTCCAAGAAAAAGGTTCTCCTGATTTGCACAGGATATACCAGAGATCATACAAATCTCTTGGACGCGGCCATTTCTTCTTCTGCTGCAACAGCGATCTCAGCTTTTCTACGAGGATTTCTTTTTTGGAATAAGCCGTGATTCCGAATGGCAGAAGGTCAGGATAGTATGGCGTAACTGAACGATCAACCGTTTTATCAAGAATGGGCTCATCAAAGGTCAGATGCACTTTTACCTGCGGCAACCCCTGCCGTCTTGCCCCGCCCCGGTTGTACTCAACGGGTATCTCAATCTGAAAATCGCCCGGCGCCGTCAAGGGATCACGCATGGACAAGCGAACACCCGATTCCTGAAAAACCCATGCGTTAACCGTATCGAGCAGACGGATAGATGTATCAAGGTTGTCTCTGCCAGGCCTGCAACTGAAATCAATGTCCTCGGAAAACCGATAGCCGTCATAATAACAGTGCCGCAGGCACGTCCCGCCCTTGAAGACCCAGCCGTGCTTTTTCGCGCCTGAATGAGTTAATCCCGACAGCAGCCAGAGGATGACATAGTCCTTTTCAGCCTGATCAAAACGGAGACCTTCCTTTTCGGCTACATGATGCAGTTGGGCCGTCGTAATCATGGTTTTATCTCCGCGTTTATCAGAAGGCCCCATCTTCGATTGTATTTACCGTGCTTAGGCATGGTCGGATCAAGGGGAGAAAAACCGGGGGCACGGGGTATCGCAGTTCGCAAGGCTTCAACGTCTCCCAGTCCCAAAGTCTCCATCATGAACCCCAGACGTTTGCCAACAGCGGAGTTACCGATTTTGGCGGCGTATTTTCTCAGCTTCTTCTCGTCCAGCGCTTTCCAGGACGAGGCAACTGCCTTAGCGATTTCACTCACGCCGCCGACGTACTGCGGAAGATCCAGTCCGTCGATGATTGTCTTCTCGCGGTCGGTTATGCTGAAGGGATTCTCGTCTATCCAGTCCTTCACGATACCGAAAAACTTTTCCGGTCTCAGCGATACGATCTTGTAGGTCACGCCCAGCACATCTCCCGGTTGCCGGCGCACCGGGTGATCGGTAGCCACAAAGACCGTACGGGGAAGCTGTTCCGTCATGCCGTGGTGGTTGAGCGCCGACCAGTATGAAATCACTGCCGGAGATACGAGTTCCATGGCAATCACAAACTCATGCAACTGTGGCGAACGGTCTTCGCCGGAAGAAAGCGGAACAACGGCAAACCGCCCTCTGCGGATGCGTCGTATCCAGCCCTTACGTTGAAGCCGCTCCAGAAATTGAGGTGTAGGATCATCCTTTGTGTGCCCCAATGCCTCTCGCGCAAAGGCAAGTGTAAAGGTCGGGTGCGTCCCCGCCTTGGCAAGAAACACAGCCTCCCTCTTTCCCAACTGGCCCTTTGTTATATTATGTATGTCATTCATAGTCTGCACAGCCTATCTATGTCACGTATAATATAACATTTTATAGATAAGTCAAGATATTTTCCGTGACGCTGTAGTGGATTGTGTGACTAATGAAGTGCAAGGGGCACGAAAAAGCCGAAGGCGGTTCCATACCTTTGTTGGATTTTACTGGATCACCTTCTGGTGGAGGCGGCAGTAGCTTTTCTATTTCCTGTGCTAACGTTGCTCTGTCAATCACGGGATTGCAGCCACCGCAGTATTTTATACCGATCAATTTTATTATTGTTTTTTAGTGCCAAGGCAATTCGGCCAACCACTGCCAGGCCGGCGCAACCAATATTTTATTTTCTCCATTAGGCATCATGCGGAAGCCTTTTCCATCAAGTATAAGTTGAACAGCCGGAATGCACAATTTATTTTGAAATGCCGTCAGTGGTTTAGGCAGCTGAGTATCGGACAATTTGGCTTCGATCAACAAAAACGGTTTACCGTCTTTAACTATAAGAAAATCTACTTCCCTTTTTTCCTTATCCTTAATAAAGTGCAGTGAAAAATCACCGAGTCCCAGATTATTCCATAACGTTACCGCCCTCAATAATTCACAAGCCACCATATTTTCAAATCTTGCCCCGTCATCTTTGATCCGGGCATAGTCAAAAAGATAGTATTTCTTTTCCTTTTGGATAGCCCGCGCAATTTTGGTTGTCCAGGTCGGAATGCTAAATATCAGATAAAAGCGCTCAAGGATATCCAACCAGCTTCTTATCGTGTTGTAGGAAACTTTCATGTTTTCCGCGAGCGAGGTCACGGAAAGCGGACTGCCTATTTTGGAAGGTAAAAGGGTGTAAAGCGTTTCAATCTCCTGCACCGCTTTAATATCCGTCAGGTCGCGAATATCTTCACGGACAAGCTGACGCGCATAAGTGTTTGACCAGCGGCGATAAGATGTCTCACGGCCGGAGAGGAAAGGTTCCGGAAAACCGGACAACATGGCGAGCTGTCGCCAAATTTCTTCTCTGACTTTGGAGTCCTTCATGGATAAGGACAGAGGGTCTTTTAGAAAATCAGCAAATTGTCGTTTCGCTCCAATGAGTTCGGACATCGTAAACGGAAATAAATGAAAAAGATAATAACGTCCGGCCATAGAATCTCCGCCTTTCTGATAGATATCCAGACGTCCACTGCCTGATATTAAAAATTTAAAATCTTTATGAAATTGATCATAGACGCCTTTCAGATAATTCTTCCAATCCTTGTATTTATGGATTTCATCTAAAATGATCAGAGGCGTCGATGCATCTTTCCGAACAACATTCGTAAAAAAGTTCTTGTTTTTAAAGAATGATTCCCGGTGCTCACCGATGTCCCAATTCCAGTAGAAATGATTTGTAAATGATCCGGCAATAAGTTTGGACAATGTCGTTTTGCCCGACTGACGGGGACCAGCCAGAAAAATCATTGATTTTTCCTGAGATAGTTCCCGCCAGATATTCCTGTATGGCGTTCGTTTTTCCATATGACTATTATTCAGTTAATTGAAAAATAGTCAAGACTATTTTTCAGTGGATGAAATAAAAAGAAAGGAAAAGTATAAAAAGTATAGGGTCGGGTCTTGAAATGTGAGTTTCCGGACGATAAGAAGTAACAATGATTACTGGATACCGGATATGCCGGTATGACTATATTTATGTTTTTTCAAAACCCGCGCAGCATCTATTCAGGAGGCAGTAGCTTTTCTATTTCCTGTGCTAACGTTGCTCTGTCAATAACGGGATTGCAGCCACCGCAGTATTTAAGGCCGAGCAATTTCAATTCTAAGCCACAGCCGCATGTTTGCTGTTGCTACCGGTTAATTCATTATAAGAATGAATTTTTTTCAATTCGGTCTTAAGACTATTTGTTTCCTCTTCCAAATCATAATCATTTTGCAGGCCAAGCCAAAATTGCGGACTGTTTCCGAAATATTTGGCAAGCCTCAAAGCAGTGTCGGCAGTAATTCTTCTTTTGCCCTTAATAATTTCCGAAACTCGTGTTTGGGGAATCTTAATTTCCCTGGACAAGCGATAAGCGGTTATATTTAACGGCATTAGAAACTCTTTATCAAGAATTTCACCGGGATGAATGTTGGGTAGTTTTTTCATAAATATCTCCTTTAATGATAATCGATTATTTCAACATTATGCGCATTTCCATTTATCCATTCGAAACAAATACGCCATTGATCGTTTATTCTTATGCTGTATTGTCCTTTTCTTTTTCCCTTCAAAAGTTCAAGACGATTCGAAGGAGGTATTTTCAAATCATTCAATGAAAATGAATTATTTAACATTCTCAGCTTTCGGCGCGCTATCTCCTGTATCTGAGGTGGATATTTTCTTGATATTTCTCCATTCCATATAAGATTTGTCTCTTTTGATTTGAAGGATAAAATCATGCTGGTATAGTATCGATACTCGATAGTAATGTCAAGCGGTATTATTTGAATGAATTAAGTTTTTATGTCCCTTGAATTGTCACCAGTTTTCCTCATTCTTGTTGTTTGATTTTAGACTAAAATAGCTTAGTCTTTAATCCCGGCGATTTCTTTAGCCAGCTTCTTCTTGTATTCGAGGTTGCCCTGACGGGAGATCATAATCCGCTGAGCCTGCGGTGAACCAGCGCCGTGCATGGATTCCGTGCGATAACCAACAGCGGCCGTGCCCAAGGTGATATTTTCCACCAGCCTTAAAATGCGGCAACGGTTCTCAGTGGATACCGAAGCAATTCCTTTAAAGTATTTTTCAACTATTTTGCCTATTTCCGGATGACGCAAATCCTTTTCCGAAGCCATGGTGACCATTAATCCGCCCGCGATATCTTCTGCCAGCCTGGCGATTTCGTAAGGGAATCTGGTCACGTTTTGTTTGCAGACATTGGCCAGCAGCAAATCAATCAGGTAGGTTCCGGATGCGGTTTTATGCCCCTGCGCGGAACAGGCAATACCGCAGGAGAAAAGCGTTTCGTTCAGATGGATCATTTCAATCAGTTTATCTTTGATATGAGATGCTTTGGAAGCGCCGTTGTATTCGGCAGCCAGAGCCGCCGCTCCGATAAGTACGTCACCTACACCAACCTTGCAGCCGCCATAGCTCTGGCGGTGATAGCCGGCAAAGCGTTCCACCAGAGCGCCGCTAAAGTCATATTCTCCGCACATAAACACATTTTCCCAGGGGACAAACAGATTATCGAAAACCATAAGCGCTTCGTGGCCGCCAAACTGATGGTTGCCTACATCTATTTCTCCACCTTCGAGTTTTCGCGTGTCGCAGGACTGCCTGCCGTAAATGTAAGAAATGCCTTCCGCGTCGGCAGGCGCGGCGAAAGAAACGGCGTAATCGGCGTCATCTTTGGTCATAGCGATAGTCGGCATAACTAAAATCCAGTGCGAATTAATGGCTCCCGTCTGATGGGCTTTGGCACCCCGTACTACAATGCCATCCTTTCTTTTTTCTACAACGCGCGTGTAAAGGTCCGGGTCCGCCTGTTTGCTCGGCGGCAGGCTGCGGTCGCCTTTAGGGTCGGTCATGGCGCCATCCACAGTGAAATCATTTTCCTGCATCATTTTTAGAAATTTGATAAATCGCTCATGATAATGAGTGCCTAGTTTCTTATCCATTTCAAAAGTGACGCTGTCCACGGCATTTATAGCATCCATACCGACGCACCTTTGGAAACAGGAAGCAGTTTTCTGTCCCATCAGTCGTTGCATTTTTACTTTTTTGATCAGGTCTTCAGTGCTTTGGTGCAAATGGCAAAAACGGTTTATTTTTTCTCCGGTCATGTGGGATTTCGCAGTCATCAGCTCTTCGTGCTGTGGATCCTGAGCTAAAGCATAGGTCATCTTTACGGAATTCATAGATGGTCTGATTATCGGATGGTCCACCGGATTTTTCACCAATTCACCCAGCAGGTACACTTTCAGATTCATTTTACGCAGGCTTTCTTCATATTGGTCGGCGGTTTTTAATGTCATTGCTCTATGCTCCTTCAATATTGCTATTTTGCTGCACGATTAATCGACATCATTTTTTATAAATATTCAATATTTTTAATATTATACCACAAATACTAACCGCTATTATTCCCTTGACATATAAAGATGTACTTTTTATACTTCTTCGCCATGGGGATAGTATTATATCAGATAAATTAGCACAGGGGGGAAAAATGGCGCAAATTAAGGAAAGACGCAAGTTTAATTTTGTTTTATTGGTAGTGTTAGTAATTGTTATTATTGCCGGAATTTTTTATCAATTTTTCTTGAAATTTTAATCGGGCGCAACGGGTAAGCATCAGAAACATTTTTTAAATGTCCGAAGGATTAGACAAGTTACAGTGTGCTTGTAATCCCAGCTCCGATACTGGATATAGAATTTGGTAACGGATGAAGTTGCTATAACGGATAGATTTTGAATCCCTGGTTGTAAGTGGTTTGATGGAGTCGAGGACAGTTTGTAAATCCAGTTCCCAATTTCGGAATGTCGTAAGATTTTCTTACAGGACAAAAAGTTGTAGTGTATCTGCAATAACAGGTTGATTATTTTGTAAAATACCAAATGAAATCCATATGTTGCATCCAGTACAATTTTATTTATCTTGATAAGACAGGATTGTTAATAAATACATTGTTAAAAGAAGAAAGGAAGAAAACTATATGCCTATCATGACATGGACTAAAGATGAAACCGTAGCAATTATAACTTTGAGCAATGGTGAAAACAGGCAAAATCTTGAATTTGCCCAAACCTTAAAAGCGATGCTGGATGAAATAATTGCCGATAAATCAGTAACAGCCTTAATCATTACCTCCAGCGATGAGAAGAATTTTTCTCAGGGCGTGGATGTTAACTGGATCATGGAAAAGATGCAGAAAAATGAACATCAGCCGGTCAGGGATTTTATCAATGGTATGGACGATGTGTTTAAAACGCTCCTTCTTTATCCGGTGCCGGTAATTGCGGCGATTAACGGCCACGCTTTCGGTAATGGTTCGATATTATCCTGTGCCTGTGATTTTCGTTTCATGCGGTCAGATCGTGGATTCTTTTGCTTTCCGGAAGTAAATATAGGCATTCCTTTTAGATGGGGTATGAACGCTTTTATGAAAAAAGCTATTCCTTTGCACATATTATCACAAATGGAGTTTACCGGAAATCGTTACACCGCGCCGGAACTGGAAAAGCTTAATATTATTGTAAAAGCCTGTGCCAACCAGGAAGATCTTATGGCATCGGCCGTAGCTTATGCCAAAACTTTACAGAAAAAACGGGGAATTTTCGGCAAAATAAAAGAAAGACTGTATAGTGATATTGTTAAAGTATTAGATGATGATCATATGCCGCCATCTACAAATATCAATGTTCTGGTGGTTGCCGATTGATATAACATAATTATTTGAAATTTTAGCAGGTGGAAAATGAAAACAGCCATAACGGAAATGTTCGGAATCAAATATCCCATTATATGCGGTGCCATGATGTGGCTTTGCAAACCAAATCTCTGCGCAGCCGTATCCAACGCGGGAGGGATGGGAAACCTGACGGCCGGAAATTATTCCACGGAAGAAGACCTACGTGAAGCCATCAAACAGACAAGAAAACTGACAGATAAACCTTTTATGGTGAATGTAACTATTCTGCCTTCCGTGCATATCACAGCGGAACATCACAAGATGTATCTGAAAGTATGTGCAGAAGAAAAAGTCGCCGGTCTGGAAATATCCGGCACGCCGCTGGACAAGGCTGTGGGCAAAGAATTCATGGACGTTCTCAAAAAAGCCGGTGTGAAATTATTCCACAAGGTCGGATCGGTGCGCCACGCCGTGCATGCCGAGAAGGCAGGTTATGACGGAATTTATGCCGCGGGAATCGAAGAAGGCGGGCATCCGTTAAATGACGACGTCACGACAATGATACTGACACCACGTATTGCCGAAACGGTAAAAATTCCGGTTGTTACTGTTGGAGGTATTGCCGATGGCCGCACTTTAGCGGCGGCGCTCGCTTTGGGAGCTCAGGGAGTCATGATGGCAACCCGTTTTGTTGCCACACAGGAATGTGAGGTGCACGATAATATTAAACAGGAACTTATCCGGCGCCAGGAATATGAAACAGCACTTATCTGCAAAACAATTGGTTTACAGGGCAGGGCGATAAGAAATAAACTTGTTGAAGAAGTTTTGGCGGTGGAAGAAAAAGGTGGCGGTCTGGAAAAACTTATTCCGTTGATTGCCGGAGATAAAATAAAAGCGGCATGGGAATCCGGTAATGTCGATACCGCGCCCATGATGATGGGACAATCAGTCGGGCTGGTCAGGGATATTCCCACATGTAAAGATCTTATCGAAAGAATTATAGCAGAGGCTAAAACAAATATTGAATGTGTAACGAACATGTTTAAAGATTAAAAATAAAAACAGTTACGAAATTTTTCTCAAGCAATTGTTACTCATTTAAAATACAAAAAATAACTGCCTGACCCTTTCCTTGTCTTATTGTAAATCTTACGTTAAAATAAAATGAAAGAAACTTACTTGATAATACAGAGTTTTTGTCATTGACAAAAAAAGCATAATTTCTTATAGTTATGCCGCAAAAGTATAGAATTTTATATTAAACAAATTTTCTTTACCAATCAGCAACGTCTCTTTTAGTGAGGCAACTGCATCAAATGATGAAATTACCTGCAAAATGTGGAATTGTAATGGGAATAGATTTGCTGACATACGATAATCGGCAAATTATTTGAGCTAGTCTGAAATAACAACGCGGGGAGATCATGAATTTTAAAAAATCAGATCCGATGAGCAGTGGTTCCGAAACTCGGAGAGATTCTTTGCTTTCAAATGCTGACCAGGATCGGAATGAATCCGGCACTTTTGCTGTGGGTATGGAAAAATCCCTAACGCAAGACGTACAATCCAAACTCTGTCTGGAATTAGCGGCCTTTCGATCTCTTCTCGAAAAGCTCGCAGACGTTCCTCAGGGGAATTCCGCGTGGACATGGGATCACGAAACCAGAACGTTTCTCCTTCAGGCGCCGAATCAAGTCATTGAGCAATACATTAATATCCTGACCCGAGAGATGGGTGAAGCTCTTTGCTTACGCGTGAAAAAAGCCAAAATTGTCGTCGATCTGTGGCCATGGAAAATTAATAAAGATAAAGCGAGTTTAAGAATAGGGTTCAATGAAGGCTACAACCCAATCGAGCTTCGTGGATTTACAGGTCTGGAAAGTCTGGTAAATCTTCATTTTGTGTCTTATCCCAATGATTCACAACAAGAGAAAGACGCTCTGGTCAGATTCAAATTAATGTGTAGGAGGATCGACGCGATTTTTGAAAAAAATTGCGAATGGATGTGGGAGACTTACTGGAGGATGAAAGGACTGGTTTTTGCAATAGTTCGGAAATATACTTGGGAGAAAAAATCTTCTCTTATTGAGAAAGAGATTGAACAATTCAACAACTCTCCTGAAGCCCCAAAAGCAGGATTAATGGCCGATCTTCGTACCTATACGCATGGAACCTCTGTAAATGTGAGAATAGCATTGGAAGGTTTATCGAATGAACCAAAGCTCTATCCGCAACTCCTGCCTGTATTTGACGCACATTTTTCCGGCTAAGTGGATGAAGCAGTATAAATCTGTTCATTGGAGAGAGCAAGACGAACAAAAGAGAGTAACTCTTTTGATGGAAAGAGTTGACTGTTTCTGATACAAGCGTTTCCCCATACATATTTCCGGAAGGATATATTCATGCAATGTATGATTTTATTGTAGTCGGTGCAGGTTTTTTTGGAGCTGTTTTTGCCTATGAAGCAAAGAAAGCCGGCAAAAAAGTTTTGGTAATCGAAAAACGTGATCATATCGGCGGCAATTGTTATTCCTATGATCATCCAAAAACTAATATCAACATTCATAAATACGGACCTCATATTTTTCACACATCTTCCGAAAATATCTGGACATATATAAACTCTTTCGCCGATTTTAATGATTACCGGCATCGTGTGCTCACGACTGCCGGAGGAAAGGTTTATTCGCTGCCGATTAATCTGGCAACAATCAATAAATTTTATAATCTTACTTTAACACCGGACGAAGCCAAAGAGTTCTTAAAATCAAAAATACCTGCAATTCCTTTTCCTAAAAATCTGGAAGAAAAGGCAATAAGTCTTATCGGCAGGGAACTTTACGAAACGTTTATAAAAGGGTACACAATAAAACAATGGAATTGTGATCCAAAAGAACTTCCCGCAGAAGTTATCACAAGGCTTCCGGTAAGAACAACTTACAATGACGTATATTATGACGACAATTATCAAGGCATGCCCGTCGGCGGATATACGCCTATTTTTGAAAAATTGTTAAAGGATGTACCGGTCGAGCTGAAAACGGACTTTTTTGAGAAAAAAGATTACTGGAAATCAGTTGCCAAGACCCTTGTTTATACAGGTCCCATAGATTGTTATTTCAATTATTGTTATGGAAACCTGAGGTGGAGGTCTTGCCGGTTTGAAATCGAAGAAATGCAGTTGGATGATTATCAGGGCGTCAGCATTATGAACTATGCCGATAGGGAAGTACCTTTCACGCGTATTGTTGAATCAAAACATTTTTATCGTGAAAGAGCAGATTTAACGCGGGGCACGGTCATTGTCCGGGAATATCCTTGCGATGATCCGGCAGAGCCTTATTATCCGGTGAATCTGAAAACTGATCAGGAAATGCTGACCGGATATCAAAAGTTATTTAGTCAGGAAATTAATGTTATATTCGGGGGTAGACTGGCTGAATATAAATACTATAATATGGATCAGGTAATCTTTAGAGCTTTGGAACAGGCAGAAAAATTATTAAAGTAGTGTACTTCGAAACATAAAGATAATTGATGGTGCGGACTCATCATAAAAAAGATTAATCATATTTAAGATTTTATGAAGCTGATATTTTTTTAGTGGGAGGATATTATGAAACCGGAATCCATACCGCAATCATTAACTCAAATGAGGTCGTTTTTTGCCGCGGGAAAAACAAGGGATGTCGATTTTCGTATTGCTCAGCTGAAAAAGCTCAAGGAAGGCATACGTAAATACGAACCGGAAATCATGGCCTCTCTTTATGACGATATGCGTAAGCCGCCTTTTGAAGCCTATGCCAGTGAAATCGGAATTCTCTACACGGAAATTGATCATGTCATACGTAACCTTCGCTCCTGGTCGCACCCCCGGCGTGTGGCGACACCTATCATTCATTTTATGTCCCGAAGCCGCGTTTATCATGACCCTTACGGCGTTGTTTTGATTATCAGCCCCTGGAATTACCCGTTCCAGTTGACTGTTGCACCGTTAATCGGTGCCATTGCCGCGGGTAATTGCGTGCTCATCAAACCTTCCGAATTTTCATCATCCACATCAGCAACGATTGAGAAGATGATAACGGAACTGTTCGATTCCGATTATGTTACGGTTTTTCAGGGCGAAGCCGAGGCGACAAAAAAACTTCTCGAGGAAAAATTTGATTATATCTTTTTTACCGGAAGCACGGCTGTCGGACGTGTTGTCATGACAGCGGCAGCCCGCTACCTTACACCGGTTACACTGGAACTGGGAGGAAAAAGCCCCGCTATTGTTGATGAGGATGCCAACCTTAATTATGGAATAAAAAGAATTGCCTGGGGAAAATTTTTCAATGCCGGACAGACATGCATTGCTCCTGATTACGTCCTGGTACACCGGAAAATAAAAGATACCTTTATAGAAAAAATAATAGGAACGCTACATACGTTTTATGGCGAAAATCCAATGATGAGTCCGGATTATGCCAGAATCATCAACGAGCGGCATTTTAACCGTCTTCTGCAACTCATGAAAAGCGGGTGGGTTATATATGGCGGCAATAACCAGAGAAAAGATCTATATATAGCGCCGACAATCATCGATCAGGTTTCTCCCGGCGATCCCGTGATGCAGGAAGAAATATTCGGGCCTATTCTGCCCCTGATTGAATACAGCGATATTGACGAGGCCATTGCTTTTGTGAATCAACGGCCGCGCCCTTTGGCACTTTATTGTTTCTCTGAAAACAAAAATATTCAAAAGAAAATTCTTCGGGAAACATCTGCCGGCGGAGGTTGTATTAACGACACTATTTCTCACATAGGCAGCCAGGAACTTCCCTTCGGCGGTATTGGGGAAAGCGGCATGGGCAGCTATCACGGTAAAGCCAGCTTCGATACGTTCACTCATCGGCGCAGTATTTTGTTTCGTTCAAATTTACTGGATATACCATTGCGTTATCCGCCTTACCGTGACAGAGTTTCGCTGTTGCAGTTATTATTTAGGATTATAAAATAGAAATTTTTAAAATATAAAAAAGGCGCGAAGAAAAAAATATTTATAGAGGTGTTCTATGACAGAAAAAACAATCATTCAATTAGGAAAGATGGTTAAACCGTTCACTCTTCAGGATCAATTCGGACAGAACTTTGTCCTTCCCAAGATGAAAAATAGGCGCATTTTGCTGTCTTTTCATCCCCTCGCATGGACCCCTGTCTGTACTTTGCAGATGCAATCCCTGGAAAAAAACAAAACAATATTCGATAAGCTCAACACGATTGCTGTGGGTTTGAGTGTGGATAGCGTTCCCTCTAAATCGGCGTGGGCCAAAGCAATAAAGATAAAAAATACAAAACTTCTGGCAGATTTCTGGCCTCACGGAAATGTCGCCAAAAGCCTCGGATTATTTCGGGAACAAGACGGTATTTCACAACGGGCAAACGTAATTATCGATGAGGCGGGGAAAGTTTGTTTTGTAAAAGTATATCCTATTGCTCAACTTCCTGACATTAAGGAGATTATTGCTTTTATAAAAAATTTGTAATTCCATTACTTTGGAAGAAAATAATCGACAATGTTTATATAATGGTTGGTAAATTCCGACGATTGAAGATTTATCATGTTATTATGGTTCGTATTTTGTTGACATGAATGATGCTTCTTAATATACTCCCGCCCGCAAAATAATAATCCTAGTACAGATCATGCTCTAGCCTTAGAGGCTGTGTCGCAATTAGAATAGATGTCATTCCGAGCGTATGCGAGGAATCTTAATGCATTGATATCATTATCAAGAAAGATTTCTCCCTGCGGTCGAAATGACATTAAAAAGAATGAGACACAATCTTTGAACATTGAGGCATCCAGATCTATAAAGGATGTCTTATGAAAGTAATATGTGCTTTTAAAAAACCAACTCTTTATTTTGATAATCCTGTTTCGGCTATAGTTTGTACATCTTATAAAGATGTCCCGCGGTCTTTTGAGAAGATTGAAGAAGCGCTCGCGCAAGATTTGTATATCGCCGGTTTTTTTTCCTACGAACTTGGTTACTCTTTTGAAGAAAAATTTGCTTCTTACTCTCTTAACGGATTCCCTCTTATATACGCAGGATGTTATAAAAAACCTCAACAGTATAAGAATCAACTTGTCGCTGATAGTCATTCAGGTAAAAGAGAAAATTTGCGATTTAATATTTCCAAAGAAAAATATTTTAATCATATCGATATTATCCGTTCGTATTTACAGGCGGGCGATGTATATCAAATTACTTATTGCTTAAAAATTCTTTTCGATTTTAAAGGAAATGCTTTTGATTTGTACAAGAAACTATTTAATGTGCAGCCCGTGCCCTACGCCGCTTTTATCGAAACTGATCAATACAGTATCGCATCACTCTCACCGGAGTTATTT
>LNQE01000922.1_pt1 | contig 21229 bp, 20 predicted proteins | sample 603111 | NCBI WGS metagenome assembly LNQE01 (sample SAMN04260313, study PRJNA301899) | hydrocarbon metagenome | isolation source: hydrocarbon-contaminated ditch | place: Germany: Bremen | collected 1998
CCTTCTGGATTTTCCTTGGCCTCTTTGGCTATAGCAATCATGGTTTCACAGAAAGTATCCAGGGTTTCTTTGCTTTCCGTTTCGGTGGGTTCAATCATGATGGCTTCATGCACAATGAGCGGGAAATAAATAGTCGGCGGATGATAACCGTAATCAATCAGCTTCTTGGCAATATCGGACGTATGCACTCCACTTTCGGCGACCTGTCTATTACCGGAAAAAACACACTCGTGCATACAGATCCGGTCATAAGGCAAATCAAAATATGATTTTAGTTTTTCTTTGATGTAGTTGGCGTTGAGCACAGCCATTTCTGTGGCGCGTTGCAAACCTTCCGCACCAAGGGAGCGAATATAGGTATAGGCCTTCACAACTACATTGAAATTTCCGTAAAAGGAGCGGACCCGGCCTATGGTGTCGGGAAATTTCTCCGACCATTTATATCGGTCATTTTTTTTCACAATGCGCGGCACAGGCAGAAAATCGACAAGCGCCTGACCAACACCTACCGGACCGCTACCCGGACCACCGCCACCGTGCGGTGTGGAAAAAGTTTTGTGCAGGTTGAGTTGAATGACATCGAATCCCAGATCGCCCGGCCTGGTCTTGCCCATAAAAGCATTGGCATTGGCGCCGTCTCCATAGAGCAGACCGCCTTTTTCATGAACTATCTGAGCAACCTTTTCGATATTTCGTTCAAACAATCCCAGCGTGTTGGGGTTGGTCAGCATTAAAGCAGCCACATCCTCCGTCATCAAAGACTGCAGATGTTCGATATCAACGCCGCCTTCAGCATTGGAACGAAGTTCTACTGTCTCAAATCCGCAAAGAGCACCGGATGCCGGATTTGTGCCATGAGCGGCGTCAGGTATCAGAACAATCCGGCGTTTCTGTTTCTTTTTTTCAAAATATTTCTTTATCATCATGACGCCGGTCAGTTCGCCATGCGCGCCAGCCGCCGGCTGAAGCGTGAATTCCGCCATGCCGAAAATGGAGCACAGATATTTCTGCATTTCATAGATCAACTGCAAATTTCCCTGTGCAGATTTAGCATCGACATAGGGATGCAATCCGGTAAACCCGGGAAGCATTGCGACATTTTCGTTAATCTTGGGGTTGTATTTCATGGTACAGGAACCCAGCGGATAGAATCCCAGATCAACACCGAAATTACGCCGCGACAAATTAGTGTAGTGACGTATTAAATCAATCTCGGCAACTTCCGGCAAATCTAGTTCGTTGCGCAGATACTTGCTGCCAATTGTATTTTCAATATTAACAGCCGGAACATCACTGGCGGGAATATCCGCTGTGCTGCGTCCCGGTTTACTTATTTCAAATATCAATTCCATAATTAAACACCTATTTCTTTTCTGGCTTATTTTTTCTTTTGAGCTTAAATAATAATATGATTGATATAATTATCACCATAACGCTTAGCTGAAAATCAGTGTTATCCATGTAACCAGTTTTGATGATCTTGGAAAGTTCAAACATAAGTACTATAATTGCACCGACTGTTGCCACATATAATAATAACTTTTGCGTTTTCATTATTCAATCTCCATATTTATATGTACAACACCCAGAGTTTTATTTATCTGATTAATAATTTCACTTTAGGAAATAATGGGGACGGTTTATTTTTCAGCTCTTCCATTTTCCCGTCCTTGCAAACTGGATTCCCGCCTGCGCGGGAATGACAGTGGTGTTTGTATTTATCACGTTAAAATCGAAACAACCTTATCTATATCATCTTTGGAAATCATTTCCGTGGCGCAGAAGAGCAATGTGTTTTTCAGTTCCGGATAATCTTTCTGCAACTCGTAGCCGCCGACAATACCTTCTTTCTTTAATTTTTTATTTACTTTCCTGGCATCCGGACAGCGTAAAACAAATTCGTTGTAAACCGGCGCGGGGAAAACTTTCTCCCAACCGGAAAGTTCCAATAGTCTGCTTTTCAAATATTGAGTTTTATAAACGTTGAGTTCGGCAAGATGTTTAAGATTTTTCCCCAGAGCTGCAAGATAAACACCGGCTGCCAGCGCGCAGAGCGCTTCATTGGAACAAATGTTGGATGTAGCTTTTTCCCGACGGATGTGTTGTTCGCGTGTCTGTAGCGTTAGAACAAATCCACGCTTACCGTTTTTATCCACCGTCGCGCCAACAAGCCTGCCGGGTATCCGGCGCATAAACTTTTCCTTGGCAGCAAATATTCCTAAATAAGGCCCTCCGTAATTAAGCGGGTTACCGAAACTCTGCCCTTCACCCACAACAAAATCCGCACCCAAAGACCCTGCAGGATTTAAAATACCCAGGGAAGTTCCGTCCGTGAAACCGGTCACAAGCAACGCTTCTTTTTTATGAGCAGCATCAGCAATAGAAGCAATATCTTCAACGACACCAAAGAAATTGGGGCTTTGTACCAAAACGGCGGCAACCTGACCATCGAGTTTCTCCTGCAGAACATCTAATTCAATCTGGCCGGATGGTGTATAAGGTATTTCAACAACCTTATATCCGTTAGCCCAGGAATATGTTTTAACAACCTGTCTGTATTCTGGGTGAACCGAACGGGCAATTATAATTTTATTTCTACCGGACATTTTCGCGCAGAGTACCGCGGCTTCGGCCATGGCGGAAGCTCCGTCATACATGGAAGCGTTGGCTATTTCGGTACCGGTAAGATGGGCAATCATGGTCTGATATTCATAGATCGCCTGAAGAATGCCCTGACTGATTTCAGCCTGATACGGAGTATAGGCGGTATAAAATTCCGCGCGCCCTACGATATGCCCGACAACAGCCGGTATGAAGTGATGGTAAGCTCCCGCGCCCGTTAAAGTAAATCGTGGCAGCTTATTTTTTACGGCAAGCTCGCTCATTACAGACATGGTTTCAAGCTCGGATAGCGCTTGAGGTATGTCCGGTATTTGTTTTATTCTGAATTTTTCCGGAATGTCGGCAAAAAGTTCTTCAATATTGGCAACACCTATTGCCGCCTGCATTTGTTTTATATCATCTGGAGTATGAGGACAGTAATCCATATCTACCTTTTCTTTCTTTAATGTTTTTCCTCTTTCAGCATTTGTTCATAATCGGCTGCACTAAGGAGTGTCTTTAGTTCGCCCACATCGGAAAGACGCATTTTAACCATCCAGCCATTGCCAAAAGCATCCTGATTGACAATTTCCGGGTTTGTTTCCAATTTTGTATTTACATCAATAACCTCACCGCTAACCGGAGAATAAACATCGGATACCGATTTCACGGATTCCACAACCGCTACCGGCTCGCCTTTAGCCACTTTTTTGCCTATCGTTGGCAACTCAACAAAAACTATGTCCGTGAGCATTTCCTGAGCGTAATCGGTAATACCGACGACTACTGTTCCATCGCCGTTATCTATTGCCCATTCATGGTCGCGTGAATAAACTCTGTCCTGAGGATTTGGTTTGGACATGGTGTCCCTCCTTAATATTATTTTTATGTGTCCCCTGCTGGCGGGGAATTAAGGGGGTGGATGTGTTAATTCTGCCCGTAGGGCGCGTTTCCCAAACGCGCCGCTTTTTCGGACTGTTCGGGGAACCGTCCCTACAATATCCACCTCCATCCCGATGCAGCATCGGGACACCTCCGCCTCCGGAGGATATGTAATGATATTTCTCCATAATTACGATACAGTCTTCTGTACCGGTTTTGTAGCACCTGATTTCACTAACCTTATAAAATATCCTTTATAGTCTATTTCTTCTCTCGTTTATAAAAAGGTAGCTTTACTATTTTAGCCGGTACCATCGCATCGCGAACGGCAATTTCTACCTGAGTATCCGGCGCACTGAAATCAATATCGACAAATGCCATACCTATTGCTTTATTCAAAGTCGGCGAGAATGTCCCTGAAGTTACAACACCGATTTCTTTACCACTGTGAAAAACTTTATATTCATGCCGGGCGATACCCCGTCCGGTCACTTCTATACCAACCAGTTTATTGCCCTTGCCTGAATTTTTCCTGGCCAGAATCGCCTCTTTCCCGATAAAATCTTTATTCACATCGACAATCCAGTTATAAGGAACTTCCAGCGGGCTTACCGATTCGTTCATATCCTGACCGTTCAGCATCATACCTGCTTCCAATCGCAGTGTATCTCTTGCGCCAAGCCCTGCCGGCTTCAAACCCATATGCTCACCGGCATGCATAAGACTATCCCATATATTACCAATGACGTCAGCGGCAGTATAAATTTCAAAGCCGTCTTCGCCCGTGTATCCGCTGTGCGAAATAATGGCCGGAAAACCCGTAACGCGAGATTCGCAAAAGTGATAAAAACGCAGAGTTTTCAGATCCGTTTCTGTAAATTTCTGCAAAATTTGTTCGGAAAGTGGGCCCTGCAAATCAATTTTTCCGGTTTTATCGCTGATATCTTTTAAAGTGCAATCAATTTTTTTCTCTTGCTGAATATGATTAATCCATGCCCAGTCACGATCTTTGGGAGTAGCATTAGTGACCAGCATATAAAAATCATTCGCCATTTTATATACAGTTAGATCGTCAATAATGCCGCCTTTTTCGTTAAGTAGCGCAGATAATTTAACCTGTCCTACGGTTTGATCCGCCAGATTTCTGGTTAAAACTAATTGCAGAAGATCAAGAGACTGAGGACCTTTGACTTCAATCTCTCCCATGTGGCAGATATCAAAAAGACCGGCCAAATCTCTCGTTGCCCTATGCTCTTCGATAACATTTGTATACTGCACAGGCATGGCCCAGCCGCCAAAATCGATTATTTTAGCATTCAGAGCAACGTGTTTTTCATACAACGGTGTCTTTTTCAATTTATTCACCCCATATTTAAAATGAGAGATACCTCTAACGCTTTGTACATTGCATAGCTCATTTTACCACGGCGCTTCGCGCCTGGTATAGTTCAACCATCAAATTCCAGTACGCTCCGCTTCTAGAACTTGGGTTTCACTATCAGCGAGTGTCATTATCCCGCTCCGCTGCGCTTCGGGGATAATTCGACTAACGCTTCGAACGTCGCATAGCTCGTTCTTAGCGAGTCTCATTAAATAGTTTTTCAAAAAAAAGTTGTTTGTCTTTGGGATAATAAATGTCTCCGTAATCAACAATCAGTCTGCCATCAAGATGGTCAACTTCATGCTGAATAACACGAGCGACATAATCCAGATATCTTTTGTTAATTTTTTCTCCTTTGGCATCTAAAGCACGAACCTTAATCTCCGGAAAGCGGCTTATTTCAACCTGAACATCCGGACATGACAGACAGCCCTCAACCCCGGGCACCTTTTCGCCGTGCGTTTGAGTAATCCGCGGATTAACCAGCACTTCTATATCATTGATATCTTTTATTTTTTTTTGCCCGCCTTCCGACCCTTTAGCACGGAAGACTATTAATCTTTTATTAATGCCTATCTGCGGAGCGGCAAGTCCTACGGCGTCATCTTTTTCCATAAAGGCATCTATTAATGTCTGAATTATTTCTTTAGCTTCTTTATCAAAAGGCACAGGTAGTTCTACGGATTTTTTTCTCAGAACAGAGATATCCTTAGTGTTTTCTCCCTCATCATTCCATAATGTTAAAACTCTTTTTGGAGACATAAAATCGCACCGAAAATTTATTTTTGTGCCATTTATCACCTATTCTTCGTTATTTCAAGTAATACCGATTAATATATTAATATCAATAAATATTCGGTAGAATTGCAGCTTGCAATGTGTATATATTTTTTGATAGATAATTATACTTCGCTTTCTTCGGCTAACATTGTTGGCGGAGCCTGTCCGGTGTATGCCGGATCGGCAACTTCAAATCGAAATGTTATTATATGCACTAATTTAAATAATAAGGATTGATACTTGATTAATCAAATCGTTACCAAAATAGCTAAACGGGAATTCGCCCGTTCCTTAAAGTTTGAAGAAGGAAGTCTGCCTGAATTACCGTCCTGCAATGACGAAAAACAGCGCCTCCTTTACCTGCACGTCCCTTTTTGTGAAGAACTTTGTCCTTATTGTTCTTTCCATCGCGTAACTTTTCAAGAACCCTTAACCAGGAGATATTTTCAAGCCCTGCGCCGGGAAATTAAAATTTATCATGAAAAAGGCTATAAATTTGAAGGGATTTATGTGGGAGGCGGCACTCCCACAGTGCTGATTGATGAACTGGCTGAAACATTGAACCTGGCAAGGGAACTTTTTCCAGTAAAAGATATTTCCGTGGAGACAAATCCTAATCATTTAATTTCCGAAAAGATTAAAATCCTGCAAAAATGTGGAGTCAAAAGACTTTCCGTGGGAGTTCAGACCTTCAACGATGAAATGCTGAAGAAAATCGGCCGTTACGAAAAATACGGATCCGGTGAAGTAATCGCCGAACGGCTGAAAAATACCCAGGGCTGTTTTCACACTTTAAACGCCGATATGATTTTTAATTTCCCCGGACAGACAGCCGAGATGCTCGAAGCGGACATAGATACTCTGCTTAAATTAAACATAGACCAAACCACCTTCTATCCCCTGATGATTTCCTCTACAACTCAAAACATAATGAAAGAAACCATGGGAGAAGTAGATTTCCGCGGTGAAGAAAAATTATATAAATTGATCGTAAGGCGCCTGGAAAGAAATTACGATTTTTCCTCGGCCTGGTGTTTCTCCCGCAAAGAGTCACTGATTGATGAATACGTTGTTGAATTTGAAGAATACGCGGGCCTGGGTAGCGGCGCAATCGGTTATATGCATGGTACCTGTTACTCCAACACTTTTGACATAGAAAAATATATAACTGATCTGGAGAAGGAAAAACTGCCTCTTCAGGCCGCCCGCAAATTTGATCTTCACGACCAAATGCGTTATGATTTCCTGATGAAATTATTCAGCACAAAACTGGATATTAGTGCTTTGCAAAAAAAGTATGACGGCAAATTTTTGAAAACAATGTGGAAAGAAATAGCGGCGTTTGAAATCGTCAGGGCATTTCGATATTTCCCTCCCTACCTGCACTTGACGCCTTACGGCCGCTATCTCTGGGTCATCATGATGCGGGAATTTTTTATCGCCGTGAACAATTTCCGCGATTACTGCCGCAAACAGGTGAACATTGGATAAATGCTATTTGTCACTTCGAATCCCGATTTATCGGGGTGAGAAGTCTTAGAAACAAGATGTCTCCCTACGGTTCGACATGACAAAAAAACCGGAACCCGCACACGATAAAATAAAACGGTTGATTAACTGACAGAATTATGTATAATACGGTCAGTTAAGTGACTGAGGTTTATAGATGTATATCGTCCAAAAGCAGTTGGAAAAGTTAAAAAAACTGGCCACGCCGGGGAAAGTGGTTGTTCTTTATGGCGCCAGACGCACAGGCAAGACCACGCTGCTCAAAGAGTTTCTCAAGGACGAGTCCAAAGCTTGTTTACTGGTAAGCGGAGAAGATATTACTGTTCATTCTTATTTATCCAGCCAGTCTGTGGAAAAGCTTACAGCCTTCGTCGGCAAAGCAAAACTTCTCATAGTTGATGAAGCGCAAAAGATTCCCAATATCGGAGTCAACCTTAAACTGATTGTTGATCATTTATCCGGTATCCGTATTGTCGTTACCGGTTCGTCATCTTTCGATCTGGCACGTCATACGGGAGAACCCCTGACCGGACGGAAATACACGTTGAAATTATTTCCGCTGGCTCAAATGGAGATAGGGCAGATTGAAAAAGTCCACCAGACTCAAGCAAATCTGGAAAATCGCCTGATTTATGGTTCTTATCCTGAGGTAGTGTTAATGCAGGATAATCAAGGTAGAGAAAAATATCTTAAAGAAATTGTCTCTTCTTCTTTGTATAAAGACATTCTGGAACTAGATGGCATCAGACACTCGGGCAAGATTATCCGGTTGCTGCAACTCCTTGCTTTTCAGATTGGGAAAGAAGTATCTCTTAGCGAACTAGGAACTTCTCTATCCATGAGCAAAAACACCGTGGAGCGATATCTGGACCTTTTGGAAAAAGCATTTGTCCTGCAGCGGTTGACCGGTTTCAACCGCAACCTGCGCAATGAAATCACAAAAAACAACCGCTACTATTTTCTGGATAATGGCGTACGCAATGCATTGATCAATAATTTCAACCTGCTTCAGCAACGCAACGATTGCGGTGAACTGTGGGAGAATTATCTAATCATGGAAAGATTAAAAAAGCAGGAATATCTGGATACACAGGCCAATAATTATTTCTGGCGAACTTACACGAAACAGGAAATCGATTTTGTCGAAGAACGTAAAGGCCGCCTGTTCGGCTATGAAATGAAATGGGGCAAGGCAAAACCAAGACCGCCAAAAATCTGGGAATCAGCTTATCCGGAATCTTCCTTTGAGCTGATTAACAGAGAAAATTATTTAAAATTTATTACTTGAAAGAATAGATGTCACTTCGAATCCCGATTTATCGGGGCGAGAAGTCTTAAAAACAAGATGTCTCCCTACGGTTCGACATGACAGCAAGAAACTGGAGATTGTCGTCATGCCATTGAAGAGAAAAGCTTGCCCCGTACTCTTTGCCCGGCGGATGTCGGGTGATACGGGGCATCCAGAAAATAAAAAACTGGATTGCCCAATCGAGTTGGACAATGACAAGATAGATTGTCATTCTCGTGCGAGCATGAGCGAGACACGGGAATCCAGGAATTCTAAAAATGGTTCGACACTTTAGAAAAAACTGGATTACCCAGTCACCCTGCATACGCCGGGCAAAGAGCTGGGCAATGACAAAGAAGAAGTGAATATCAAAAAGGACTTTTTATGGATGATTTAAGAAAAGAAATGTTGAAAAAGCTGCCGAAAATTGACGAGGTTCTTTTGATTCTGGAAAAGCAGAATATCTATGAGCTTGCACCACGCGAAATCGTCAAGGAAACCTGCCGCAGGATTGTGCAGTACCTTCGCGATAAAATCGTCAACGCCAAAAAGAAGCTTCCTGCGGAATTCGGTCCCGATGCGAAAACCGTCGCCAAAGAGGTGGAAAAGTCCATCAAGAGTTTATACCGCTACAGCCTGCGCCGTGTGGTCAATGCCACCGGTGTTATTCTGCATACCAATCTGGGACGAGCGCCGCTTTGCCCGGAAGCCCTGCAAAGAATCGTGGACGTCGGGAAAGGCTATTCCAATCTGGAATTCGATCTGGCGAAAGGTGAACGCGGCCAGCGTTATGATCACGTCGGTTCGCTGATCTGCGCCCTCACGGGAGCCGAAGACGCGCTGATTGTCAACAACAATGCCGCGGCTGTTTTGCTGGTGCTCAACACGCTGGCCGAGGGGAAAGAGGCCATTGTGTCCCGCGGTGAGCTCATTGAAATCGGCGGCGAATTCCGCATCCCGGAAATTATGCATAAAAGCGCATCAAAACTTCGCGAAGTGGGCACGACCAACCGCACGCGTCTCGGCGATTACGAAAAATCCATTAATGCCAACACCGGCCTGATCATGAAAGTACACACCAGCAACTTCCGCATCGTTGGATTTACCGAAGAAGCGGATATCGAATCCTTGGTGGCCTTGGGAAAAAGCCGCGGCATTCCGGTTATGGACGACCTTGGCAGCGGATGTTTGATTGATCTCGATCAATACGGCCTTCAGCACGAACCGACCGTTCGTGAAAGACTGGCCACCGGCGTTGACGTGGTCACGTTCAGCGGCGATAAACTGCTGGGTGGCCCGCAGGCGGGAATCATCGTCGGCAAAAAAGAAGTTTTAGCAAAGATTAAAAAGAATCCCTTGAACCGTGCCCTGCGCATCGACAAATTTACGCTGGCCGCTCTGGAAGCAACATTAATGCATTATCTCAATCCTGCCGAGGCGGTTAAAAAATTAAGAGCCTTGAAGGCATTGACCGAGCCCGTCGCCGCCGTCAAAAAACGTGCTGAAAAATTAATTGAGAAATTGCAGAAGGAGAAATTTGATTCCCTGAAATATTCTCTGCACGAGGATTTCGCGGCAGCCGGCGGCGGCTCTTTGCCTACGCAGCAGATTCCTACTGTTTTAGTTGCCATCAAAAACAAGAAGCTGTCGGCAACCAAAATGGAGGGAAAACTGCGCACACTCGAAGTGCCGGTAATCGCCCGGGTGGATAAAGACGAAATCCTTTTCGACCTGCGCACTGTTGCCGAGGATGAATTTGTCTTCATCATTGAAGGGTTGAAACAAATAAGCACCTAAAATCTGTCATTCCCGCGAAGCTTGTCCTCGACCTGATCGGGGAGCGGGAATCCAGAAAAAAAACAAGTAGCACGCCTCTCGCATACTTTAGATTCCACGTAACTCTATCGTTGGATTTTGCCGCTTCAGTTCACTAATAAGCTCGTGCATCCCGTTAAGCCTGCCGTCCACTCGGAACCGCCCATTCCGATGACGAACTACATATGTGGACATCTGTGACATCTCAGATGGTGCGATAGACAGAATGTCTAACACCGCGATTCTCACTTTGCGAAGAGGCCCTATAAACTCGACGTAACCGTCCTCTGCCAGACGAGCTTCAATGGCAAATCCGCCAAATACCCAGCCATTGACCACTGCGGCAAAGATTAGAAACAGAAAAATGAATGGCGGCGGCTCTGAATTTACTCCTCTACTAAGTCCCCACACCAATCCAACAAACCCCGACTGCTCCGAGAATAGCCATGATGATCAGCGGTAACATTACTACCTTCGGACGATAGTGTTTATATATTCTCATCTTTCCGTTTCCCAATCTTCGCCTAAAAATTAATATATCCGATGGGCTTTTTAAAAATTTCGCGAAATATTACTTTATTTCATTAAAAGTGTAAATAGAAAAATATTTCAATAAATCAACAGGAAAGGAACTTTCTCTATTGGATATTTTGTGGTAATTAGGGCTAGAAGTCCATTGCGTAATATATGGAGAAAGATACTGGATTCCCGCCTTCGCGGGAATGACATTATTTGTGTATTTAATAATGATTAATTTGCCGGAGTAATAATTTGGTCAGTTCAACAGAACAATCGGGAAAATAATATTTATGATAGATAAAAGCCAGAGCGGGCAGAGGCTGGATATATATCTTGCGCAAAGCGAGGCGGCGCTTTCCCGTTCGCAGGTCAAGTACGCCATCGAAGAAGGCGACATGCTGGTCAACGGCAGAAATCCAATACAAATTTGACCAAGCATTTAGCTGACCTTACTTTCCAGAAAGAATAAAATTCTTTTGTCCGAAAGGCAAAAATATACGCTAATTATTTTGCTTTCAGGCAAAAATCATGTATAATACGCGCATGCTGAAAGAACGATACCTTACACAGTACATTCTGGATGATCTGAAAGACAAGATGGTCTTTTTGGGCGGGCCGCGCCAGGTGGGGAAAACTACACTCTGCCGGAGTTTTGTAGGCACGCACTTCAAAAATCCTGCCTACTTCAATTGGGACAGCCGAGCCGACCGAAAGACGATCATGGCCGCAACATGGCCGGGTGATGCCCAACTCCTCATCTTTGATGAAATTCACAAGTACAGGCAGTGGAAGAGGTTTATAAAGGGAGAATACGATAAACATAAAGAGGCATTCAAGTTTCTCGTTACCGGCAGCGCGCGGCTTGACCTTTACAGAAGAGGCGGCGACTCTCTGCAGGGAAGGTATCATTACTACCGCCTGCACCCCTTCACGCTGGCTGAAATTGAGGGTGTATCCGGCACGTACTCAGTACTTGGCCAGTTAACACTGGATCGGAATTTTTATCAGGATACCCTGAGTGCGCTTGATACCTTCGGAGGTTTTCCCGAACCATTCACCAAACAGAATCCAAGACAGCTAAGGCGCTGGCATAATGAAAAAATCGAACGGATGTTCCGGGAAGACATTCAGGATATAGAAGCAATTCGCGATATCGGCAACATGAAGCTCTTAAGCGATATCCTGCCGGCAAAAGTCGGGTCAAGCCTGTCGCTCAACTCCATCCGGGAAGACCTTGAAGTCAGCCATCGCGCAGTTACCCATTGGATGGATATTTTGGAAGCATTCTATTATCACTTCCGAATTTACCCGTACACGTCAAAGAAAATCCGTTCACTTAAAAAAGAACCGAAGCTTTATCTCTGGGACTGGTCTGAGGTGGAGAATGAAGCCAACCGTTTCGAGAATCTGATAGCCTCACACCTTCTGAAATTCGTACATTTCATCACCGATCATGAAGGCTACAGGGCGGAACTTTATTATCTAAGAGATGTGGATAAACGGGAAGTGGATTTTCTCGTGACCATTGACGGCAAGCCCTGGTTTGCCGTTGAAGGAAAACTAAATGATACGGCTTTATCCCCGAACCTTCTCTATTTCCGTGACAGGCTGTCCATTCCCTATATTTATCAAGTCGTAAAAAAGGATAACGTTGACCTGTTGGAGAAGGGGGGAAGGATTCTTTCAGCCGGAAGATTCCTGGCCGGGCTCATTTAGATTTTGGTGGGCATCAAAATATGACCGCCAGCAAGATGGAAGAAAAACTGCGCAAGCTCGACGTGCCGGTAATCGCGGGCGTGGATAAAGACGAAATCCTTTTTGATTTGCGGACCGTAGCCGAAGATGAGTTTAGTTTCATTGTTGAAGGATTGAAGCAAATACAAAATTAATTATTGAATAGAAACAGATCTATGTCATGCCGGACTTGATCCGGCATCCAGAAAAAAAACAAAACTGGATTGCCCAATCGAGTTGGGCAATGACATTTAATGTCTTCCCGCCCCTGGTGGGCGGGAATTAAAGCGAAGTCTGGCGCATGCTTGGGCGGGGGATATGATAAATATATTTCACCCTCCTTTTCATTTCCTCCCCTCGAGGGAGGAAATGAAAAGCGGTACCGGAGAAATGATTTGACCATCGAAGATCAGCAGACTGAAAAAATAAGGAGTTGACATGGCAAACGTTAAACGAATTAAATCCGATAATTTATTTCAATTAAAAATAACTCTTAATCATATTAAGCCACCGATTTGGAGAAGAGTATTAGTGGATTCAGATATTAAACTGCCCGATTTGCATAAAATTATACAGACTGTAATGGGCTGGACTAATTCTCATCTACATCAATTTATTATCGGCAATCGATATTACTCGCTTCCAGACGATGAATCATTTTGCAAAGTAGTTGATTATCGCCGAATTAAATTGGATTCATTATTCAATACACCAAAATCAAAATTTATTTATGAATATGATTTTGGTGATGGCTGGGAACATTCAATCGTTATTGAAAAAATATTGCCTCGCGAAAAAAACACTTATTATCCAATCTGCATTGACGGCAAACGAAGTTGCCCACCTGAAGATTGTGGTGGCGCCTTTGGTTATGAAAATCTTATTACGATAATAAACAATCCCGAACATGAAGAATATAATGAAATGATGGAATGGCTTGGAGATTATTTTGCCCCGGAGGAGTTCAATATAGATGAAGTGAATGAATTCCTCAGTGAAAAGAATTTTGGTTGTATCGAATTATTTGACTAAAAAGAAGGTATTATAAATTTATAATATATTCGTTTCTGTTTTTATGCAAACATGGAACGCCTTTGAGTTATCAAGTTTTTCAAAATGAAAAAATCTGGATTCCCGCCTTCGCGGGAATGACAAAATTGAGGCAATAAGATGGTCGGACAATCTGAAAAAACAATCTTTACGATAGACAAAAGCCAAACAGGGCAGAGGCTGGATATTTTTCTGGCGCAGTGCGGTGCGGACATTTCCCGTTCGCATGTTAAACATGTCATTGAAGAAGGCGATGTGCTGGTTAACGGCAAAGAGCCGAAAGTGAGTCAGAAACTAAAAGAAGGTGATATCATCATCCTGACCCAAAGGCCGCCGATAGAAGCAACGGCACTTCCGCAGGAAATACCTCTTGATATCGTTTACGAAGACGAAACCATTATCGTCATCAATAAACCGGCGGGCATGGTGGTGCATCCGGCGCCGGGCAACCCAGATAAAACGCTGGTCAACGCCCTGCTTTTCCATTGCCACGATTTATCGGGAATCGGCGGCGTTTTACGTCCGGGCATAGTGCACAGGCTGGATAAAGACACCTCCGGCCTGATTGTGGCGGCCAAATCCGATGACGCGCATCGTCATCTTTCGGCGCAGTTTGAAAAACATGATGTGCATAAAAAATATCTGGCACTCGTCTGGGGAGACGTGAAAGGCAATACTGGAGAAATAGTTCTGCCTGTCGGCAGACATACTACCAATCGCAAAAAGATGTCTACAAAAAGTAAGCGGGGCAAGGATGCTCTCACTCTCTGGAAGGTGCGCGAACGTTACGGCGTGGCTACTTTGCTGGAAGTGGAAATTAAAACCGGTCGCACCCATCAAATTCGTGTGCATTTGTCAGATCGCGGTTATCCGGTTATCGGCGATGCCGTTTACGGAAACTCCGCCAAAATCAACACTGTTAAAGATTCACTGCTGAAGGCAAAAATTAAAGAGTTTAACCGACAGGCCCTGCACGCGGCACAACTTTCTTTTATTCATCCGCTCAAAGGTGAGCGGGTGGTATTTACAGCTGATATGCCGCAGGATTTGGCCGGTCTTTGTACTCAGCTTCGTTCAAGCGTCAAGCTGCCCGAATCAGATAATACGAACTGGAAAGATAAATTACCACGGGTATGAATCCTGAGAAAAATAATGGTGTTCACACCCTCCGCTTTGCGGGATAATTCGACTTACAAAATTTAGTTCACTTCGCTCCTGAATTTTGAGTCTCATTAAGGCAAAAAAATGTTTAGACTGAACAAAAAACATTCTATCCAGTATTTTGAATCTTCACTTTTGAGTGAGTGTGATTTTTTAACTCATGCCTTTTGCACCAGGTTGGGCGGCGTTTCCGAAGAAGATTACGCTTCGCTAAACATCAGCTTCCGTGAAGGCGATTTGGAAGGCAAAGTTTTACAGAACTGGCATCGTCTGGCTATGGCTTTTTCCATACCTCTGGAAAATTTTCTCACTTTAAACCAGGTTCACGGCGACGATATTTTTGTTATTAAGCCTTTTGGAGATTATTATCCAGAGGACAGAAAGCTGGATTATGACGCAATTGTTACCAACCGCACAAATCTGGCTACTTGCATTAAGACAGCCGATTGCGTGCCCATTTTTATTGTCGACAGAATAAAAAAAGTAATTGCCGTGGTTCATGCAGGCTGGCGAAGCACCGCATTAGCTATTACTGCGAAAGTAATACATTTGCTTATCGACAAATATCATTGTTTTCCGCACGATGTTCTGGCAGTAATCGGTCCGGCTATCGGCAAATGCTGTTTTGATCTTGACGCAGCGGCAGCCAATGATTTCCGCAAGCATAAAAATCATGAAGCTTTTTTATTCACCGGCAAACGACAAAATAAATACGCAGTTGATCTGGCTGAAGCCAACCGCAGACAAATTATGAATTGCGGAATTCCCGAATCAAATATAGATGTTTCCGATCTTTGCACTTCCTGCCGCCAGGATTTATTTTTCTCGCATCGCGGATCGGGCGGAATCACAGGTCGACAGGTTAATTTTATGATGATTAAGGGGGAAGCCCCTTGCCGCGTCCTGACGGTTGGCGATGAATTACAGCATATTCAGTAAACTAGGTATTGACAGTATTAACTTTCGGTATTAATTAAGACCATCGCCTTAAAAAAACGATTCCGCTTCTAAATCAATGATGATATCGCGGCGGCTAGGAGGAGGCGACGAGGCGTATTTTACATACGTTGAGGAAGCCGACAATCCCGATAAAATCGGGACCAACAAAGATAGCGCTTGATTTAGAAATGGAATAAAGGAGCAAAAAAATGATTATCGTCACAGGAGGCGCGGGATTTATAGGAAGCGCTTTTGTCTGGAAACTTAATCAGGAGGGAATCGATAATATCGTTATCGTTGATCAACTGGGCAAAGACGATAAGTGGAAAAATCTGGTTAATCTCCGGTTCGTCAACTACATCCACAAAGACGACTTCAATGAGTTAATTTATAACGATACGCTAAACTTTGATGTTGAAGCAATAATCCATATGGGCGCCTGTTCATCTACGACAGAACGCAATGCCGATTATCTCTGGCAGAATAATTTTGTCTATACGTGTAACCTGGCGGAATGGTCTATTGAACACAATACACGTTTTATTTACGCTAGTTCGGCAGCAACCTACGGATACGGCAAGCAGGGATTTTCGGATGATCACGATATGATTAAAAAACTAAAACCCATTAATATGTACGGCTACTCCAAGCAGGCCTTTGATCTAAGAGTACTGAGAGAATCATGGGAAAATAAAATTGCCGGTATAAAATTTTTCAACGTCTTTGGTCCTAACGAATATCATAAAGGTGATATGTCCAGTGTCGTTTTTAAGTCTTTTCATCAAATTAAAGAAACAGGCAAAGTGAAACTTTTTAAATCTTATAATCCTGAATATAAAGACGGCGGGCAGATGCGCGATTTCGTTTACATCAAAGACTGCATTGAAGTCATGTGGTGGCTTTTTAACAACAAAGACGTCAATGGCATCTTCAATCTGGGAACGGGCAAAGCCAGAAATTGGAATGATTTAATAAAAGCGGTCTTTTCCGCGATGGAAATGAAAACCAACATTGAATACATTGAAATGCCAGAAGCACTGCGCAATCAATATCAATATTTCACTCAGGCGGAAATGAAAAAGCTTGAAGATTTTCGCTGCCCGGTAAATTTTTATTCTCTGGAAGAAGCTGTCCATGATTATGTGGTTAATTATTTGCGACAGGCCGACCCATATTTGGGATAAGAATAACTTTTTCTGTCATTCCGGTGAAAACCGGAATCCAGGAAACACTTAAAAATACTGGCTATACCCGACGGGGCACATCGCCGGCCTACGCCGGTATGATAAAATTGATGGATTAACCTGGTTGTACAAAGTTCTCGTTCTTGCAAAGTTACTATTTAATGACTAACGATAATGCTTGACTCATCATTTATATTGATCTATATTTTGGTTATAATAAAAGTCTAAATAAGGATCTATCATATGAAAACAATTTCTGTCAAAAACGATATTGTCCCCATTGCAGAATTTAAAACAGGCATTGCGAAATGGTTTAAAAGTATTCAGAACACGGGACATCCTCTGATCATTACTCAGAATGGAAAACCAACCGGAGTTCTTCTATCGCCTGATGACTATGATGAGCTTGTTTATAAAAAATCATTTCTTGATTCTGTTGCCAGAGGTATAGCGGACGCTGATAGCGGAAAAGCGTATCGCACCCATGAGCTTAAAGACACACTGGCTTCTCGTAGAGCCAAGGAATAATAGCGGATGAAAGTAATCTGGACGCAGGAATCGATTTTGCAATTAATCGAGATCGAAGATTTTATATCCAATGATAGTCCGAAGCGAGCTGCCGAATTTGTGGATGAAATTATCGATCATGCCCAAGCAACATTGCCTGATACACCCTCTATTGGAAGAATGGTGCCGGAAATAAACAACGCCAACATCAGAGAATTGATATTTAAAAAATATCGCATTGTTTATCGGGTAAATAAAAATAATATTGAAATACTAACTGTTTTTGAAGGACACCGGTTGCTACGACTTGATGAAATAAAAAATGATTTGCAGAATTCCTTCGTAAAAAGCTCCAGAGACAAGGCGCACAAGGCATGAGGAGTGAGGCCTACTTAAGCGTAGGCCGCAAGGACGAAGGACGCAGTGCAACGCAGTATATGGGCTTTTTAGGGAGGAATTCATGAGAAAAATTGTTTGTATTATCCCCTCTCGCTATGAATCCAGCCGCTTTCCGGGAAAACCTCTGGCTGATCTTTGCGGAAAGCCGATGATTCAGCATGTCTATGAACGCGTGGCTAAAGCTAACGCCATTCCCTATGTGGCTGTGGCAACCGATGATCAAAGAATATTTGACGCGGTAAAGAAATTCGGCGGAAATGCAATAATGACGGCAGTCACACATCGCTCCGGAACGGATCGCATTGCGGAAGCAATAAAGACATTGAATCTTTCCGCCGATGCAATTGTCGTCAATATCCAGGGAGATCAGCCGATTTTCGAACCGGCACATGTTGACGAAGTTATCCAACCGCTCATTGATGATCTCTTCATCAATATGTCCACGCTGATTTATAAAATTATTCTCGACGAAGAAATAACACATCCGAACGCCGTTAAGGTTGTTCTCGATCATCAGAATTTTGCCATTTATTTTTCAAGGGCAACAATTCCTTACGTACGGGATAAAAATCTTAAAGCCGACTACTATAAACATCATGGTATTTATGCCTACCGCCGTGATTTTCTCGATACCTTCACCCAACTTCCCGAAGGAAAGCTTGAAAAGCTCGAAGCCCTCGAACAATTACGTGCTCTGGAATACGGCTACAAAATCAAAGTTGTCATCACTACCCACGACTCCGTAGAGGTGGACAACAAGCAGGAACTGGAAAGAGTACGCCAAATTCTTACGGCAAAAAAATGAAAATTATAAAAACAGAAAAAACCTTTAAGATAATGCTGACGTGTATATTATTTCTACTGCTCGCTGTGTTACCCTTAAATGCAGCTGAAATAGATAAAGGCCTGGCAAATTGCGCCAAACTCAAAGATGATACTGAAAGGCTTAAATGTTTCGACGAACTGGCAAGAAGGCAAATCCCCTTAAGAGAATCTGTCATCCTGAAATCTCCTGAAGAAGAAACTCAAGAATCTGCAATAGTTGATAAAACAACAACCCCTCCACCGGAAGCAGAAGAGAAATATTTCTCTGTAATGGAAAAGCAATGGGATCTGAGAAGCGACAAACCCAAAGAAAAAAATATTTTTGTGCTTTGGCCTTACCGCCCCTGTTTTTTTCTGCCGCTGGCCTATAATTCCTCGCCTAACGACAGTACCCAACTGGATGTCGATCCTAAAGCAAAAGCTCTCTACAATGAGGTAAAATTTCAACTGAGTTTTAAATTTAAAATCTGGAGAGACATTATCAGAAGTGAAGAAATAAATAAAATTATCGAAAGAAGTACGGGAATCAGAGGTATAGATGTCTGGATAGCATATACGCAACAGTCATTTTGGCAACTTTATAATTCTGCATTTTCCGCTCCGTTCAGAGACACCAACTATGAGCCGGAACTGCTCATTAACTTCGACATGCAACGAAAGATCCCCGGCTTGATGGGAACAAAACTGCAATTCATAAACATTGGATTTAATCATCAATCCAACGGCCGCGCCGAACCGCTTTCCCGCAGTTGGAACCGCATCGTTGCCAATGTCGGATTAGAAAATAATTTTGGATTGGGGAAAAATGACAACTTCAGCCTGCTTTTAAAAACCTGGTATAGAGTTCCCGAAGACGCGGTCAATGATGATAACCCCGATCTTACCGATTACATGGGATACGGTGAATTATGGGGAACACTGTATTGGAGAAATCAGCGGATCGCCGTAATGCTGCGCAACAATCTCAGATCGGAAAACAAGGGAGCGGTACAGTTAGACTGGAGCATGCCTCTATCCACGATTCACGAATCTTTAGCAAAGAAAATAAGTCTCTATGTGCAGTATTTCAACGGATATGGCGAAAGCCTGCTTGATTATAACACCAGCATTAACAGAATAAGCGCGGGTTTAATGCTGGTAGACTGGAGATGATGCCGGGCATCGTTGTAATCTACGTGCCGTAAAGGATAACATGGCGGCGAGGAGTCGGCTGCCCCGTATTCACAGGACGAGATCTGACGTATATGAACACAATTTAGGGCTGTTCAAAAGCTTGTCCCGTACTTGATATGGGATGCCTGGATGTTTTCTCGCAAAAGATCATATTGAATCGTATAGATTAAAGTTGAGAAAATCATCATTCCGGCATACATTGTTTCCAACCTGACCGGAAAACTATTGCCTAACCCGACAAATAAATAGCCGCACTCTTTGCAATTCTTTTACTTACACAGATAGTAATATATTTCGGGGCCGTTAAGATATTCTCTTAATTTAACCATCTGTTCACAACCTTCGGGAGTCTTCGGATAACCTTCAACGCGTGATTCAGATGCGTCCAACGTTTTCAGACAGTTATTGAAAAGCCTGTTATATTCTAATTCATCTCCCCCGCGGGCGACAATCACCGTGCGCTGACATTCTCTATATGCCTGAAGATTTTCCTGAGTACGCGGCGCTTTTTTCACTATGTGATATGAAGGACCACATCCGTTTATTACAAATAAAGAAAAACTTACCAATGCAATCAGTGTTTTTATATTATTCATAAGACCTCCTTTTTATAACATGTTTTAATCTTTAAAAATGGCCCCCGTCGATGCGGACGTGACGAGTTTCGCATATCTCGCCAGATAACCTGTCGTAATTCTCGGCTTGAACGGCTTCAGGGCTTTTCTGCGTTTAGCCAGTTCCTGAGCGCTGACTTTCAAGTTCAGTTTCTTGGCCGGAATATCAATGGCAATGATGTCGCCTTCTTTAACGAGCGCGATCGTTCCGCCTTCCGCCGCTTCGGGAGAGATATGGCCGATGGCCGCGCCCTGCGTGCCGCCGCTGAAACGTCCGTCGGTTAAAAGCGCAACGGTTTTATCCAGCCCCATGCCGACAATCGCCGAAGTGGGCGAGAGCATTTCTCTCATGCCCGGACCGCCTTTGGGCCCCTCAAAACGGATAACCACAATATCGCCGCCCTTGATTTTGCCGCCCAGGATTGCCGCAATGGCGTCATCTTCGCAATCAAACACGCGGGCACGGCCTTCGTTTTTCTGCATGGCCGGCGCCACCGCGGATTGTTTGACCACCGCGCCGTCCGGCGCGAGGTTGCCGTGCAGAATCGCGATACCGCCTTGCTGTGAATAAGCATTCTTGAGCGTTCTGATGACATCCGTATTCAACACACGGGCTTCTTTTAAATTGCCGCCGACAGTTTTGCCGGAAACCGTGATCGCTTTTTCATCAATGACGCCCACCGTGCTGATGATTTTCATTACGGCCTGAATGCCGCCCGCCGTGTCCAGATCTTCAATGTGATGATGTCCGGCGGGACTCAACTTGCAGAGGTTGGGAGTTTTCCCGCTGATTTGATTAAAGAGATTCAAATCAAGTTTGATTCCCGCTTCATGGGCGATGGCGGGAATGGGCAAAACCGTATTTGTG
>LNQE01001852.1_pt1 | contig 21185 bp, 15 predicted proteins | sample 603111 | NCBI WGS metagenome assembly LNQE01 (sample SAMN04260313, study PRJNA301899) | hydrocarbon metagenome | isolation source: hydrocarbon-contaminated ditch | place: Germany: Bremen | collected 1998
TGTATTAGGAGATACTATAAGCAGTTTGCCATCATAGTTGGCCACATAATTGCGGTATTCACCGAAAAAGGGTGCAAAAGCAATAACTTCATCTCCCGGATCCAGCAGAGTTTTGAAAATAACGTTTAAACCCCCGGCAGCACCAACGGTCATAACTATATTGTTTTGGGAAAAACCGGTACTGAATTTCTCATTGATGGACATTGCTATCGCCGCTCTTACATCTTCATAACCTGAGTTATTCATATAACCATGGATGCTCATAGCATCTTCATTAGTTATAATATCTAAAATAGCTTTTTTTACTGTGCCAGGAGCCTCTACATTAGGGTTCCCCAGGCTGAAATCAAACACATTTTCCGCTCCGTAGATTTCGGCCAGCCTTTTGCCTTCTTCAAACATGGCCCGAATGATTGAACTGTTCTTTACCTGCTCCTGCATTTGTTTTGCTATCATAAAGATCATCCAAGGGGACGGTTACGGTTCTTGCGGTTCTTAACGTACAGACCCATTCCTCCCCCACTTGGGCAAAACCAGGAATCAGCTACGCCATAAACGGCGCCAAAATCAACGAACAAAACCAAAACCTGATCACCACCTTACGCTACGACAGCCAAGTCTGTGGGCAGAAGCAGATGATCAAGGTAATGAATACAATTACATTTATGGGAACAGACTCGTGGAAACCAGCGGGATTATTGTATGCATATTCTACCACCAGGACGGTGTGGTCAGCACTTCAGTTGTTTTTCACCGGGGAATACTTATAAATATTACTTGATTTAAATCGTAAACAATGAATATGGTTATTATTAGGGCTAGTTCCAGCTATGCTAGTCCTTTAAACTCGTATTTAATTGGAAGTTTAATTAACCACAAGCTATTGAAACCATATACAACTTCTGTTTGAGGTTAATGAGTGATACGATGAAAAATACCATAAGTGAGACTTGATTTTGTATGGAATGTTGTGGTAATGCTAGTGTATTTTGCTGGGCGCATTTCCTCAACAAAAGCTTGACTTTAGTTAGCTGGTCTATTGTTCTAGAATTTGCCCCATTCCCGGTTCTGGTTGCGCATTATTTGGTTCTGTCTGCTGTAGAACAGGTTACGGTTATATACAGTTTCCGGCGCGTTCTCCCGGGCGTACCAAATCCTTTCATGATACAAATGAATGGTTTCCGCAGCAGTCTGGAAGTATGTGCAGCCGTTCTTTATCAGTCTTAACATTAAGTCATTGTCATCGTAACCTATGCCTACAAAATCTTCATCGTAGCCGCCGATAGACAAAAACTCCTGACGGCTGATGGAGCTTAAAAAGGGCAGCTTGGTGTTTAAGTGCGGGTAATAGTTGTAAAATCGATTATAATTGAAGCGTCCACCACTGGCAATCAGGCCATTCAAGAAAGAACTGTCATGATCATCCCTAGCGATGGGAATGCCAATTAATTTGGGATTGGCCAACAAAGGATAGCTTAAATGAATTATACAGTCATTGATATGAAACATTTCCGCACAGGAAATGATCAATATTTTTCCCTGGGCAATTTTGGCGCCAATATTGATAGCGAAACCCGGTACCCGCCATTTAATAATTCCATCCTGATTCCTTTGCCCGGTGAAAACATATTGTAGATTCAACTCTTGTTGGTATTCTTTGCATATAGCTTGAGTCTCATCGTTTATTCCATCGTTGAGGACAATAGTCTCGAAATCAGCCGGCATGGCTTGTTTAGCCAGAGAATAAAGTCCCCATCTTAACAGATGCGGTCTTTGAAAGGCAGTTATTAGAATGGAGGTGATACAGCCCATCGCTATTCTTCCTTTCCGGATTTTAGAAAAAAACTTTGCCGAGTTCCTTTACTGTCTTTTTCTCCCCATTGGAAGTGATATACAATACTGTTAAAAGCAGTTTGATGCACTATCCCTTGGGCTTTCAGTTTTTGCATAAGCACGGTATCACCAGAGATACAGGCTTCTCCCCACCGGGCTATGACCGGATTGAAAATATCGCTGCCAATTACGACTTGCCCTTCGGGATAACCTTCAACCATGTCGAAATGCTGTTTGCGGATTAGTAAAGGCATGAATAAACCGCCGTTCTCAACTCGAGGTATAGCTATGAACCTGGCATATGTCTGAAATTGCTCTTCCTGATAGGTGTTGTAAGTCCGTCCGAAATCCTTTTCAATTCCATACGTTCCGCTGGGCAACTTACCTGACTCCACTAAGCGCGAACATACACAGTTGCTTCCATTATAAGATATCCATAGATTATCAAACCATCCGGGACTGAAGGCCATATCAGAATTAATGAATACCAAAAAATCCCCCTTGGCTTTGGAAGCGGCAAAATTGTAAGCGCGGTAAACATTGTTCACATACCATTCTAATAGTTGTTCACTGCTATTGTTAAACTCGTAATGAGGGATACTGTTTTCTCGCAAATAAGCCAGCACTTCATCGGTGGCATCATTGGCAACGAAGAAGAATTCCTTCCGATTCATGTCGGTGTATTTCAATACCTGTTCATAAACAAATTTTAGCCAGCCTATGCTTTTATAAATCAGACAAATGATAGAGAATTGCGGCTTGAAGACCTCAGCCCGGTAATCTTCTACATAAGCCAATGATTCTTCCCAGGTCAGGGGAATCGGTTGCTCTTCATCTATCCATAAACCCTCCGGAAACAGCTCCCGGGGCACTCGTTCCAAAATCAGTTGCTCTTCGCTTATTAAGCGGTCCAGCATATCATAACCGCTTTGGCCGTGGGACTGATAAACCAGGTATTTATGAGCCAATCGTTGCTTTGAAGAAAAACCGTAATGCAAGACCTGGACCGAATCAGTCCATTGCAAACGTTTTATGCTGGAAGGATAGGGTCGCTGGTGCAGTCCCGGTCGGGTTTCTTCATAGCCCATACCTGGGGTAACCCGCCATAGACGTACAAACCAGCCCACATCATATAGACTATCCAACCTTCTGAAGGTATGACTGCGCCACAGATTTATCTCATGAAAAACCACACCATCATTATTATTTTCAATACAGGTGGAGCATAAGGACTGCAGACAATCAGAGGCATTGGCGGTTAAGACTTCATCAGCATCCAGCCATAAGATGAAATCGGGGGAGAGCTTCAAAGCCTCCTGCAACAGAATTTGTTTATGACTTATCTCATTGGCAAAATCATTATGGTAGCCCCGTATTACATAAGGGGTCTGGGTCAACATATACTCATAACTGCCATCTGTGCTGCCATCGTCATACACAACCAGAGCGTCTGCCAGCGGCTTCACGTATTTAACGAAACGCTCTAAATTGCCTTTGATCAATTCATTATATATTTGGCAGATGCAGACGATGGAATACCTTTTCTTAATATCCTGATTTACTCTTTGCGGCTCTTGCCAGGACAATTGTGTCTGGCGTTTCCTGCAGATAGCCAGACCCGGCGAGGCTGGAATAGTCATCATTTCATATTCGTCCCTATAGCGCGACAATTCCTCCGCAGCCAGGTATGCGGTTCCGCACCAGGCAGGGTGAATTAAGCCCTCATTACCTGGATGCACATCGTGTAGAAGAATGATCCCATGGGGTGATACAAAAGGCAAATAAGTACGGAAATCCTGCAATACTGCTTCTCTAGAATGATCAGCATCAATAAACAGCATATCTATCGTTATAGATTCGGCCTCTAACTGCTTAATAAAATCCTGGGTCATAGCATGAACAAAGCGAGTCTTGTGAGAAATTTGCATGTATTGGCCGGCTTCCGAGTTTATATCTACCCCTATTAACTCTTCAGCATAGGGTATGATCCGATTAAAAAGTGCACAGTGGTATATTCCCAATTCTACATATACTTTAGGCCGAATTATACTGGCCAGGTGAACAATGAAATCTTCATGCCAGGTTAACCCCTTATACTTGTTTAGATCAATAAGCTGTGGAGACTCCACTCATCATTACCTCCTTAAGATTATGCTGGTAAAATTCCGGAAATGATTTTTACCACAGTAGTACTAACTACTTTTTTCATATACTCAGGCGGTGCCACCCATTGGCAACCCAGGGTTAATGCAGTATTGACAGCAGACAGAATGGACTCGGGTTCACATCCAGCAATAATGCTGCTGCCTTCTTCTACAGTCTCAGGTCTCTCAGTAACATTCCGCAGAGTAACATTGGGAACCCCCAAAATGCAGCACTCTTCCTGTACCGTTCCACTGTCACTCAAAACACAGCGAGCCTGCTTTTCCAGGTGAACAAAATCAAACAGACCGGCCGGTTCGATAACTTTGACGCCATCGCCAGCCAGAATCTGCCTGCTTTTATGTAACTGGGAGCGGGTGCGGGGGTGCAGACTGCAAATTACCGGTATTTCATATTCCAAATATAAAAGATGTAAAGCCTCTATGAACTGACCCAGACGGTGAGGAATATCTACATTTTCAGCCCGGTGCAGGGTTACCAGAAAATAGCCTTGAGGTTCTAATTCAAGCTGGTCCAATATTTTACTGGATTCGATCTGGGCAGTATAATATTCCAGAACTTCAAGGATGGGATTACCGGTTACAAAGATTTTATGACTGGCAATACCTTCTCTTAGCAGATTGGCGCGGCTGCGTTCGGTGTAAGGAAGCAATATATCACTGCAGTGGTCAACGATACGCCGGTTTACCTCTTCTGGAACCCGGTCATCATAACAACGGTTTCCCGCTTCCATATGAAAAATAGGAATTCCCATCCGCTTAGCAACTATGGCTGCCAGAGCACTGTTGGTATCGCCTAGTATCAGAATGCGATCAGGCTTTTCTGAAGCTATAACCTTCTCACAGCCTATTAGAATACTGGAAATTTGCTCCATAAGAGTTCCGGTTGAGCAATTTAGTGAATAATCAGGTGAACGCAAACCCAGTTCATCAAAGAAAATATCATTCAGACGAGGGTCATAGTTTTGTCCGGTATGTACCAACACATGCTGGCAAAGCTGGTCGAGAAGGGGAATAACCCGACTTAAACGGATAATCTCCGGGCGAGTGCCCAGTATGGTCATAATTTTCATCGTAAGAACTCTCCATCATAGCTTAGTTCTGCATCAATATTTAGATGATGGCTGTATAATAGTTGTTTGGTTTCCTCTAAGCTCAGCACCGAATCACCGGAGCTGTATTCTTTATGCAGGGCCTCTAGGCCGGGTTCTTCCTGCCAGAGCTCTGGCAGCATGGGTTTAATGGCATAGTGCTCACCGCGATCATAAGTATGCCAGGCCTCTTCATGGGATACGAGAATTTCATGAACCTTCTCCCCCGGTCTGATCCCGGTAATCTCAATATTTATGTCGCGTTCCTCAATTAATGCTGCAGCTACATCAAAAATCCTGGCTGAAGGTACCCTGGGTATATATATTTCTCCTGGATGGGCGTTCTCAATAGCAGCCAGGATGGTATCCACGGCCCGATCTAGAGATAACAGGAAGCGGGTCATATCTACGGTGGTTATGGTAACTGGTCCGCCATTTTTTATTTGTTCATGGAAAAGTGGTATAACTGATCCCCGGGAAGCCAGCACATTACCATACCTTACACACACGAAGCGAGTGGAAGGACTCTCAATATTGGCATTTATAAATACCCTTTCCTGAATGGCCTTGGTCATCCCCATAACATTTACCGGCTTACAGGCTTTGTCGGTGGAAACCCCTATCACCGTTTCTACCGGTAATTTATTTAGTTTGATGGCCTTGACGATGTTTTCCGCTCCGCCGATGTTGGTTTGCGCAGCTTCATAGGGGAAATATTCACAGGAGGGGACCTGCTTTAAAGCAGCCGCATTAACCACTATGTCAACCCCATCCAGCGCGGCACATACCGAGTAGAAATTACGCACATCTCCTATCCTGAATTCTACCAGGCGGCCAAAGTCCTGGTAGATTATTTCATCGGTGGCCTTTAATTTTTGCTGGTATTCAACCCGCATGAAATGTTGTTTGGCTTCATCCCGGGAGAAAATAATTATTTTGTGGGGACAATCGGATTGGTTTGCCAAAAGACGACGGGTTAATACTTTCCCCAGGGACCCGGTTCCACCGGTAATAAGAACTACTTTATCCTTAAAAAGGGACATCCAGAGGCCTCCTATCTTTTACCATAAGGGGTGTTGAGATAATCCTGGTACATGGCATCTATCATTTCCGGCCAGGATGGCGGAGAAAAGCCGGTCAACTTACGAAACTTACTTGAATCAAGAGAGCGTTCACAAAAGCTTTTATCATCAGGTTCAATTTCTACTTCTTTGCCGTATGTAAATGCAACTAATTTAAGCAATTCATATTTGGATATAGGTTCTGAGGACAGGTGATATACCCCGCTAATTTTAGGGTTAGGGATTATATAGCCGGCAATTATTCTGGCCAGTTCTACGGTGGGGAACCCGGAATACATATGCCTGGTATAACCCTGAATTCTTTCGTTTTGGGACATGAACCACTCAATCAGCCCCAGCCGGGTTTGGAGTTGGTGCCCGATAATCGATGTTCGCAGGGTCAAGCAATGGGGGTAATCTACTTCTCCCAGCAGTTTGCTTCTGCCATACAAATCAGTTCCATCCGGTATATCAGCCTCGTTATAGTTGCCCTTGTTGCCGCTAAACACACAATCAGTACTGATGTGCAGTAATCGGGTATGGCTCTCCTGGCAAACCCGGGCAATTTTATGGGGTAAAAGAGCATTGATCGAAATGTTGGTCAGAGGATCCTGGCCGAGTGAACCTTGTTTAACTATACCGATACAGTTAATGACCAGATCTGGCTTAACTAGGTCTATGGATCTGATAATACTGTCAAAATTACAGGCATCAACGTTTAACTGAATGCATTTCATCAATTCCGGAGATAAAAATTCTGATAAAGAATCAAGCTTACGTATCGTAGCATAAACATCCAGGTTTTTATTTTCGGAAAGATTTAGAAAGAGCTTATGCCCCAGCATTCCACTGGCTCCAAGAATTAGCACCGTTTTTTTGGTCATATCATTTCAACCTTTCTCTACCAGGAGCACGCAAATTAAATGACTTATATGGTTGTTTAATATGCTTATTGTCGTGCAAGCCAGAATAAGCAACTTTTGTTGATACGATATGCTTAGAGCCTGGAAAAAGTGATAACGCTTTCCAAGGACATATTCCTAAATAAAAACGCAGCAGGTTTCTTCCTGCGATCCTAAAAGGAGCTGAAATAAATAAACCATCTCCCGGTGCTAATCAACAAGAGATGGCTTTGTGATTATATTCTATTAAACAATTTTCTCTGAACTAATACTCAGGTGCTTCGTCTCATTTGACCTAAAGACTTAATAGTACCAAGGAGACAGCAAATCAACTTTCATTATTTATTTTTTTAGATTACCGCGTACTAGTAACTAGACTGACTTTGAAAACGGATAAACCGAGTATTAAAAAAAATATTTATGCAAAGAAGGTTAATATTAATCACCTAAAAATTTTTACTCCATATTATATAAGTGAAGCACTTTTCCATTTTATAGTAAAGGAGGTTAAAAAGTGAAAACAAATAATTGCTGCTGCAACATCCCCCAAAGGTATGGGTGCAGAGGTACATCCCGGTGGATAGATCACTGCCATTGTCACCATTGCTATTTGAGAGGCGCAACTGGAGCGACCGGAGCAACCGGAATTGGAACTACGGGAAGCACAGGATCTACCGGCTTCACCGGCGCAACTGGAGCGACCGGAATTGCGGGAAGCACAGGACTTACCGGCTCCACCGGAGCAACCGGGGCAACCGGAGGAATAACCCAGTTAAGAGGGATTGAGGTTCAATTACAAGGTGAAGCATTAACTGTTGCATCTGGGGCACCCGTCCTATTTGACACAGCAATAACCAACCAATCTTTATTTATGTCGTACAACGCCGGCACCGGCTTAATAACCATTACCCAATCAGGAGTGTTTTATATTGATTGGTGGGTATCTACAGATGGTATTGCTGGAGGAGAAGACGTATTTATAACATTTAGTGTTATTACATCTGCAGGCGATAATATCAAAGCTTCCAGTCCGGTTGGAACTGGCCAAATAAGTGGAAATGCGTTGATTGCAATTACAGCCAGTCCTATAACCCCAGTAACTTTGCAACTGGTAAATGCAACTGATGGAACCATAGGTTATGGTTTTACCCTAATAAAAGCCAATTTAACGATTTTCAACGTAGCGTTTTAATTTAAGGCTCCATGGAAGATAAATTACTATCACTTACATGGAGATTTTTTAAAAGTAGTTAAAGAAAGGAGGATTCGATGTGAGCACAATAGGTCTCCACCTTATTAGAACTATTGATGGCGTAGTTGCTACAAATGACAATGTAATATTTGATATGGTAGAAAACAGCTTCGGACCTGTAAGTTATAATTCATTAACGGGAGTAATAACGATCAACCAAACAGGAAGGTATTTTATAAACTGGGTGGTAGAAACTCAATCAGCACTTGGAACACAAGGCATGGCATTTTCAATCATAACATCACAAGGTGATGACCAGCTTGGAGAATCACCTACAAAAACGGGTGAGGTTGTTGGTTTTGCACTTATTCAAGTAAACTCTGCACCAATAACTTTAAGCCTGGTGAATAAAACAACTAGCACGGTAAGTTACGCTAAATTTCAAACGAATACTGCGCATTTAGTGTTAGGCCAGGTAACAGAAGAAATAGGCCAGACTGGTTCTGCTGGAGAAACGGGAGCCACTGGTGCAACCGGAGCCACCGGATCTGCAGGAACAGATGGAAATACCGGAACCACCGGGGAAACCGGAGCTACAGGTGCAACCGGAGAAGTTGGAACCACCGGGGAAACCGGAGCCACGGGTGCAGCCGGAGAAGCAGGCGCTACCGGGGAGACTGGAGCAACTGGTGCAACCGGAGAAATTGGAGCCACCGGGGAGACGGGGGCTACAGGTGCAACGGGAGAAGTTGGAGCCACCGGAGAAACCGGAGCCACGGGTGTAGCCGGAGAAGTTGGAGCCACTGGAGAAACCGGAGCCACGGGTGTAGCCGGAGAAGTTGGAGCCACTGGAGAAACCGGAGCCACGGGTGCAGCCGGAGAAGCAGGCGCTACCGGGGAGACTGGAGCAACTGGTGCAACGGGAGAAGTTGGAGCCACCGGAGAAACCGGAGCCACGGGTGTAGCCGGAGAAGTTGGAGCCACTGGAGAAACCGGAGCCACGGGTGTAGCCGGAGAAGTTGGAGCCACTGGAGAAACCGGAGCCACGGGTGCAGCCGGAGAAGCAGGCGCTACCGGGGAGACTGGAGCAACTGGTGCAGCCGGAGAAGCAGGCGCTACCGGGGAGACTGGAGCAACTGGTGCAACCGGAGAAATTGGAGCCACCGGGGAGACGGGGGCTACAGGTGCAACGGGAGAAGTTGGAGCTACCGGGGAGACTGGAGCAACTGGTGTAACGGGAGAAGTTGGAGCCACCGGAGAAACCGGAGCCACGGGTGTAGCCGGAGAAGTTGGAGCCACTGGAGAAACCGGAGCCACGGGTGTAGCCGGAGAAGTTGGAGCCACTGGAGAAACCGGAGCCACGGGTGCAGCCGGAGAAGCAGGCGCTACCGGGGAGACTGGAGCAACTGGTGCAACCGGAGAAATTGGAGCCACCGGGGAGACGGGGGCTACAGGTGCAACGGGAGAAGTTGGAGCTACCGGGGAGACTGGAGCAACTGGTGTAACGGGAGAAGTGGGAGCCACCGGAGAAACCGGAGCTACAGGTGCAGCCGGAGAAGTTGGAGCTACCGGGGAGACTGGAGCAACTGGAGCTACAGGAGAAGTTGGAGCTACCGGGGAGACTGGAGCAACTGGTGTAACGGGAGAAGTGGGAGCCACCGGAGAAACCGGAGCTACAGGTGCAACCGGAACAGGTAGCATTTTAGATTCTATTCAATCCAGCAGTTCCTTGTCTCTTCCAATTGACACTGAGGTATCTGTTCTTTCACTTGCTGTAACCACTACGACAGGTCAGACATTGAAATTGGATTCCATGGCTGAAGTGGAAATAACAACAACCGCCAGCGCCAACTATCAATACACTATTAACTATCAACTTTTCCTTGATGGATCATCAATTGCTGCAGTAACAGTCGAGAAAGACACGGATAGTCAATCAGCAACTGCACGTCTATTCGGTGAAATCCCTAACTTGACTTGGGTTGATACACCGATTGCAGGACCTCACACCTACGAAATCCGAATCACAGTTACGGGTACAAACATTACAAGTGCGGTTGCACTTACTAGAGCATTAAATGCCATTTCCTTCGGGTAATGATAAAAGAGAATGGTGTCAGAAGGAGGAACCTGTTGATAAAACGGTTCCTTCTTCGTTTTAAAGTAGTTAAAGAAAGGAGTATTCGATGTGAGTACAATAGGTCTCCACCTTATTAGAACTATTGGTGGCGTAGTTGCTACAAATGACAATGTAATATTTGATATGGTAGAAAACAGCTTCGGACCTGTAAGTTATAATTCATTAACGGGAGTAATAACGATCAACCAAACAGGAAGGTATTTTATCAACTGGTGGGTAGCAACCCAGACAGCAGTAGGGACACTAGACATGGTATTTTCAATCGTAACCTCACAAGGTGATGATCTGTCTGGAGAATCACCTCTAAAAACGGGTGAGATTGTTGGGTTTGCGCTCATACAAGTTGATTCTGCACCTATAACCTTAAGTCTAGTGAATAAAACAACTACTACGGTAACTTATGCTAGTTTTCTGACGGATAGAGCGCATTTAGTGTTAGGTCAGCTAACAGAAGAAATAGGGGGTGCAACCGGTTCTATCGGGGAAACAGGAGTAACCGGAGCCACGGGTGCCACCGGAGAAGTGGGGTCTACCGGAGAGACTGGAGCTACAGGTGCAGCCGGAGAAGTGGGAGCCACCGGTGCAACCGGAGAAGTTGGACCCACCGGGGAGACTGGAGCAACTGGTGCAGCCGGAGAAGCAGGCGCTACCGGGGAGACTGGAGCAACTGGTGTAACGGGAGAAGTGGGAGCCACTGGAGAAACCGGAGCTACAGGTGCAGCCGGAGAAGTTGGAGCTACCGGGGAGACTGGAGCAACTGGTGCAGCCGGAGAAGCAGGCGCTACCGGGGAAACTGGAGCAACTGGTGTAACGGGAGAAGTTGGAGCCACTGGAGAAACCGGAGCTACAGGTGCAGCCGGAGAAGTTGGAGCTACCGGGGAGACTGGAGCAACTGGAGCTACCGGAGAAGTTGGAGCCACCGGGGAGACTGGAGCAACTGGTGCAACGGGAGAAGTTGGAGCTACCGGGGAGACTGGAGCAACTGGCGCAACCGGAGAAATTGGAGCCACAGGTGCCACCGGAGAAGTGGGAGCCACCGGAGCAACGGGGGCTACAGGTGCAACTGGAGAAATTGGAGCAACTGGTGCCACTGGAGAAGTAGGCGCTACCGGAGAGACTGGAGCCACCGGTGCTACCGGAGAGGTAGGAGCTACCGGGGAGACTGGAGAAACCGGACCTACCGGCACATTTGATGCAGCCGCAACAATTGAAAATGTTGGGCCCGCAGTTAGTTCACAATTAAATGAATTACGAACGGCTGAAAAGACACCTATAATCGAATTAGTGTCAGTATATGGGTTATCTGACCTAAGAGATGTTGTCACTACAACAGGATTAGGTTCAGTGGGAAACAACAATACAGAATTTGTATTAAGTACTTCAACGGGCGGCACAGATAGCGCGGTTTTAGAAAGCTCGGAGAGAGGCAGATACCATCCTGGATTTGCGGGAGAAGCAGGTATTGGTATACGCCTTCCAGTTGCTCCAGTCGATACGCAAAGGGTAAGCTGGGGTTGCTTTGATGGGCAAAACGGGATGTTTTTTGGGCAAGATGTAGCCAACGGTATTTTTGTAGGCGTTAGGAGAGCAGGTGTTGATACCATAATTCCCCAGAGTGCGTGGAATGTAGATAAATTGGATGGAACCGGACCAAGTGGCGCCACCCTCGACCTTGCCAAAGGAAATATATTTCAAATGGTCTTTACCTGGTATGGTTACGGCGTAATTGAGTTTAGGGTAGTAATTCCCAATCCTGTAACTTTAGCCCAGGAAGTTATTGCAGTTAATCGCTATTCACCTTCAGCTCAAACCAGCCTGGCTGATCCGAATTTACCAATTCGGGCAGAAGTAGCCAACAATGGTACTTCCAGTGGTATTGATCTATTTGTGGGAGGAAGACAGTACAGCATACTAGGTAACTATGATCCTGTTTTTCGGATAACTTCTGAAAGAAGGCAGGTAACAGCCACAGGAACACTTACTCCCATTATTTCGTTTCAACGCAAAGCTGTGTTTCCTGCAGGTTCAGGAAGGAGTAACTCAGTCAGTATTAAGTTAGAAAGTATTGATATTGTAACCGCAGCTGATCTTTATTATCAGGTGATATTGGGCGGCACAATAAACGGCACTTTTGTAAACTATCCAACTGCAAACACGAATATTCCTCTAACTGAGACGGCAATGATGGTTAATAACACTTTGACTACCATTTCAGGTGGTCAGGTAATCTTGCAAGGCTTGGCAGCAGGGGCACCAGGCAGCAATCGTGTTTTGGCATCGGCTTCGTTACTTGATTTCCAGTTACCGGATGTTGAAACCGTTACTCTGGCTGTGGCCACTTTGGGAGGTGGCAACAGTGCCGTTGCAGCTACTTTACAGATAACTGAGGAGTGGTAATAATCCAAGAAGAAGGGAGAAATAAAGGTATATATATTATTTCTTCCTACCTTTACAGAAAAGGAGGTAATTTCGTGTCAAATATTATTATTTCTAATATCGGTCCAGCAGTTAACTCGCAATTTAATGAACTAAGAGTTGCCAGAAAATTTCCCATAGTTGAATTAACGTCTGTGTATGGATTATCTGATTTAAGAGATGTTGTAACAACAACAGGGGGTGGAACAGTTAGCAATAATGGTACAGAATATGTTGTTAGCACGACGTCGGGTGGAACAGATTCTGCCATTTTGGAAAGTGCCTTGAGAGGAAGATATGAACCTGGTTTTGCAGGAGAAGCAGGTATAGGAATGCGTCTCCCTTCCATGCCAATCGGAAATCAAATTGCCCGCTGGGGTTTATTCGACCTTCAAAATGGTGCATTTTTTGGCGTAACCAGTACTAATATATTTGTGGCCGTACGGAGAGGTGGAGTTGACACTGTTATTAACCAGTCTGCCTGGAACGTAGATCCTTTAGATGGATCGGGTCCAAGTGGTGCAACCCTTTCGCTTAGTGAAGGATATATTTATCAGGTGGTATTTACCTGGTACGGATATGGAGTAATCGAATTTCGAGTAGTCATTCCAGACCCTGTCACATTAGCGCAAGAGGTTATTACTGTTCATCGCTTTTCACCATTTGGGCAAACCAGCTTTATTGATCCTAATCAACCGTTGCGAGCAGAATTAAGCAATAATGGAACAACAGGTAATTTTTTAAATTTATTCGTGGGTGGCAGACAATACTGTATTGTTGGCAAATACGAGCCTACTTTTAGAGTCACCTCAGAAAGAAGAACCGTTACCAATGTGACTTCAACTTTAAGGCCGGTAATATCATTTACCAGAAAGGCGGTTTTTCCAACCGGCTCAGCTAGAGCCAACTCGGTCCAGGTTGATCTGGAGGAAATTAATATTATTTCAACGACTGATTTAGCCTATCAAATACTGCTTGGAGGAACCCTTGATGGAACATTTGTAAATTACCCAACAGCTACTACAATTATCCCGGATAGTGAAACCGCTCTTTTGGTTAACAACAGTTCTACAACTATTACGGGCGGAGAAGTAGTTTTTCAGGGTGTCAGCACCGGCGGAGGGATTAGCAGAGTATTAGCTACTGCCGAACTTCTAAATTTTACTCTCCCAATTAATGGAGTTGTTACCCTGGCAGTTGCTGATATTGGAGGTGGCGGTTCGAATACGGTTAATGCTGTATTTCGTGTGGTTGAGAGCTGGTAACCACATTTAAGCTTCATGGAAGATAAATTACTATTACTTACATGGAGATTTTTCGAAAAGTAGAAAGGAGGATTCGATGTGAGCACAATAGGTCTCCACCTTATTAGAACGATTGATGGCGTAGTTGCTACAAATGAAAATGTAGTATTTGAAACGGTAGAAAATAGTTTCGGACCGGTAGGTTACAACACAGCAACGGGAGTAATAACGATCAACCAAACAGGAAGGTATTTTATAAACTGGGTGGTAGAAACTCAATCAGCACTTGGAACACAAGGCATGGCATTTTCAATCATAACATCACAAGGTGATGACCAGCTTGGAGAATCACCTACAAAAACGGGTGAGGTTGTTGGTTTTGCACTTATTCAAATAAAATCTGCACCAATAACTTTAAGCCTGGTGAATAAAACAACTAGCACGGTAAGTTACGCTAAATTTCAAACGAATACTGCGCATTTAGTGTTAGGTCAGCTAACAGAAGAAATAGGCCAGACTGGTTCTGCTGGAGAGACTGGAGCAACTGGTGCAACCGGAGAAGTGGGAGCCACCGGAGAAACCGGAGCTACAGGTGCAGCCGGAGAAGTGGGAGCCACCGGGGCAGCCGGAGAAGTTGGACCCACCGGAGAAACCGGAGCCACAGGAGAAACGGGGGCTACAGGTGCAACCGGAGAAGTGGGAGCCACCGGAGAAACCGGAGCTACAGGTGCAGCCGGAGAAGCAGGCGCTACCGGGGAGACTGGAGCAACTGGTGCAACGGGAGAAGTTGGAGCCACCGGAGAAACCGGAGCCACGGGTGTAGCCGGAGAAGTTGGAGCCACTGGAGAAACCGGAGCCACGGGTGTAGCCGGAGAAGTTGGAGCCACTGGAGAAACCGGAGCCACGGGTGCAGCCGGAGAAGTTGGAGCCACTGGAGAAACCGGAGCCACGGGTGCAGCCGGAGAAGCAGGCGCTACCGGGGAGACTGGAGCTACAGGTGCAGCCGGAGAAGTGGGAGCCACCGGGGCAGCCGGAGAAGTTGGAGCCACCGGAGAAACCGGAGCTACAGGTGTAACCGGAGAAGTGGGAGCCACTGGTGCAGCCGGAGAAGTTGGACCCACCGGGGAGATTGGAGCAACTGGCGCAACCGGAGAAATTGGAGCCACTGGTGCCACCGGAGCCACCGGGACTGCAGGAACAGATGGCAATACTGGAGCCACGGGGGCAACCGGAGTCACAGGAGCAACCGGAGAAACCGGAGCCACAGGTGCCACCGGAGCAACCGGAGCCACAGGAACCGCAGGAACAGATGGAAATACCGGACCTACCGGAGTTACCGGAGCAACTGGGGAAATTGGTGCAACCGGAACTGGCACTACAGGAAATACAGGTTCTACAGGCTTTACTGGTGCAACAGGATCTACCGGAGAGACTGGTGCTACTGGACCAGGTGTACCGGTTATAACAGCAACTGGTGTGCCAACCTGTGGTGTTGGCAATTTAGGAGACATCTATATCGATCAAATTAGTGGTCAGGAATATTTAAAACTTGTTCAACCTATTCAGCCAGTGATAAGACCTATCCCATCTGTAACCGGCAATACTCATAATGTGGGTGCTGGCGAACCAGCTCCCTATAATACAATTCAGACTGCGGTTAGTGCCGGAACCACAGTAGATGGAGACAGGTTATTGCTTGTTGATCCGAGTTATACTATCACAACGACAATCAATGTTAATAAGTCCATAACTATAGAAGGATTAGGTATTGCAGCTACTACAATAACAACTGTAACAAACACAGTAAACAATATGTTTAATGTTACGGTACCTTATGTTGTTTTTAGAAACATGAAGATTGAACAAAACTTTCCCTCTATAGCGACAACAGGAAGCGTAATTCTGGTGAATAATCTATTGGCAAGAGAAATTTATATAGATACGTGTGAGATTTCAGTATGCGAATTCGGTATATCAATAAGAGCTACAGAGTTTCAAATAACCAACTGCAGTTTTACCTATGCACCAGCTGCAGCACCTAACAATAGTTATCGCTATATCGCCATTTCATCTACATCTGGTGTAAGCATTATTGACAATAATACCTTTGTATCCGATTCGGGGGCAGTAAGGTGCTATTTTGTAGCCATTTCCAATATTGGTGCCGGCACACTTCAAGGTCAATTGCTAATAAGTAACAATACTCAATCAGCTGCTCCTTTTACTTTACGTCACTTAGTAGATATTGAGGAATTTGTTGGTGCGGATTTTCAGTTGTTTATTAACAACAATATTACAATCAGTGAGGGAAATGTACCCGTCTTAATGTTTAATGCTAAATTAGGCATATTCAGATTTATAGAGGTTATTGGCAACACGGTTCAAAACACCGCTGGAAAAGGGCTGATAGGAATAGACTCAAGTTACATCGGCACTACGGATATCTTTAGTTTCGGCAATACATTTGTCAACTCGGCATTTACCCCGCCTTGGGCATCAGCAACAGTTCCGGTCAGCCTCGTAGTCGGGTATGACACTTCGGAAATACCTACAAATCCAAGTCTTCCATTGGCAGCTTGTTATTGGCTGCATTTGGTGTAATACCGGGTGGTATGAAAGACAAGTGCTGCGGATCAACCGCAGTAATTAATTTGAAGGGCCTTCCGCTTAATGGGAGGCCTTTCTTTCTATTATGAAAGTAATTCTCTAGTATTAAAAATTCTGGTCTGAGGCCGATGAAGGTCGACACTGGAATCGCTGACATGTAATTTTTTAATAACTTAGGAGCAAAGCTGGTATTAATTAATAAACTAGTTAGTAAAAATGATTGGGGGGAGAAACATGAAGACTACTATCGTTCTTCTTACCGATATAGACCTGGAACTAACCCAGCAATGTCTGAAATACATCAGAAGATATGCCGACGAACCCTATGAATTAATTGTGGTTAATAACGGATCTGAAGAAGAAACTGTTGCTTACTTGCAGGCACAGGATGATATTCAACTTATTGTAAATTCAGAAAATGAAGGTATTGCTCGGGGTTACAATCAAGGAACAGAGCTTGCTAGCGGTAAATATTTACTTTTTATGACTTACTATAGTTTGTTGACTGAGAAAAGCCTGAGCAGCATGTTGCTCTGCCTGCAAGATGAGGACGAAGCTGCAATGGTGGGGCCGGTAAGTAATGAAGTCAGCGGTTACCAGCGTATAAACATACCATATGCAGATTTAAGCCAGATAGCAAGCTTTGCCCGGATAAACCGAGAGAAAAAGCTAGGGGCCAGAAAACAGGTATTTCGTTTACTGAGTCACTGCCTTTTGGTTAAGAAGGATGTTCTGGAGGAGCTGGGAGGCTTTGATGAACGTTTCGGCCGGGAGACTTACGAGGATGATGACCTGTGTTTACGAGCAGTAAATAAAGGCTATTCACTTTATGTGGCCCAGGATGCTTTTGTACATTACATCAATCCTCTGTCGTCACCATCTTTCAACAAATTTGAATATTACCAACTGCTAACAGAAAACCGGCAAAAAGCCATTGATAAGTGGGGGTTTGATATAGCTGAGTATCTAATCAAGCTTAGAGTGCCAATTAGTATTAGTCTGTGTATGATTGTCAAAAATGAGGAAGAGGTCCTGGCTCGCTGCCTGGATTGTGTAAAAGGAATAGCGGACGAAATTATTATTGTCGATACCGGTTCAACTGATAAGACAAAGGAAATTGCAGGTGCCTATACAGATAAGATCTATGATTTCGCGTGGATTGATGATTTTGCTGCGGCTCGTAATTATGCTTTCCAGCAGGCTAGCAAGGAATATATTCTCTGGTTGGATGCTGATGACATTATTATGGAAGAAGATCGAATAAAATTTCTCGCTCTAAAACAAAACCTGGACCCAACTATAGATTCAGTTACTATGAATTACAATCTGGCTTTCGATCAGTATGGAAACGTAACCACAAGTCTGCGCAGGAATCGTCTGGTAAAGCGCTTAAACCATTTTTCGTGGATCGGAGCGGTGCATGAATACCTGGCTGTTTACGGAAGGATAATGGATAGCGATATTGCCGTAACTCATAAGAGTGAATGGCATGACTCGGATCGGAATTTAAAAATTTATGAAAAAAGACTGGCGACTGGCGAAGTTTTTTCTCCCCGGGATCAGTATTACTATGCTAATGAATTGATGGATCATAAAAATTATAAAAAAGCTGTGGAATGGTATCAAAAATTTTTGGATAGCGGGCTGGGTTGGGTGGAAGATAATATAGCCACTTGCCGAAAGTTGGCTGACTGTTTCTTCCAGATCGGAGACCCTGATAATGCATTAAAATTTATTTTCAAATCATTTTTATATGATACCCCGCGAGCAGAATTTTGTTGCCAACTCGGCTATCATTTTTTAAGTCTTGAACGCTTCAAGCATGCAGTCTTTTGGTATAAACTTGCTACCCAGTTGGAAAGACCGTTTGATAACCGGGGCTTTGTAAACCATGCCTGTTGGACTTGGGTGCCTCATATCCAACTCTGTGTATGCTATGACCGCCTAGGAGAATATGAATTGGCTTATCAGCATAACGAAATTGCTGCTACATTTATCCCGGACGATATCAATATTATAAAAAACCGATCATATCTTAAAAAAATATTGAAGAAAGAATAATGCCATAATGCTATTGGCGTTTTATGTTTTGTAACAAAAACTAGGTATACAGAATAATTTATAGTAGTTTGGTAATTAAAGCAATTAATTCATCAAATTAGTATTTTACAAAAGGAGGTTTTATAATGTCTAAGACTAAGCTGCCCCGTATAGAAAATATCAATTATTCAGAAGCCGGTAATCATGAACATAATGAAACCAACATTGTCCTGAGCTGCGGAACCGGATCAGGATTAACATTGCCTATAGGAAATGGCAACGGTTGTTACCAACCGCCTGCACTGGTTGTTGGTACAGTAAACCTTGATACTAGCGGAATGCATAAACCCAATGTCAAAATAGATTTTTCCAGCATAATTAATTTGAGAGTAGAAAGCGAATGCGGAGGATACTTGCTGGGCATTACATTCCAATTAAGCAAAACCTGTAATAACGGAGTTAAGCTTCCATTGGGTACATGGATATTTCAAAAAGAAGTCGATGTATATCTTGAAGCACCAGGCCCCGATTGTGTAGAAATTGATATCATGGAACCTTTTGGATTTAAATGGTGTGAATGTGACGTATGCCCAGGATGTTGCACATACTTAATCGAGATAATCGATTTTGCAAGTGATTATGTAACAAGTGCATCAATCACCAATGTTGCAATTAGTGCAATGGCTGTTTCAAGCTAAATTGGAAGGCAAGGGGACGGCAGACTGTGTGACAACCTCATGTCTCATAAACTAAGTCAACATTAACTATGTTTTAGTTACTAATAAAATATCTATATTGAGACTGGTTTTCGGCTTATGCTGGAGCCAGTCTTCTTAGTATTTCTTCAACTCTCAGGATGGATTGATATTCTACCACCAGAATAGTCCGGGCAGGCAGTTGTATTTTTGCCGGGGAATACTTATAAGTATTACTCGATTTTAATCGTAAACAATGAACATAGTTTAAGGGCTAGTTCCAGCTATACTAGCCCTTTAAATTCGTATTAAATTGGAGGTTTAATTACCCACAAGCTATTGATACTAAATAAGGTTTCTGCTTGAGGTAGCCGAAAGGGCTTTCTGTTTTAAGAAGTCGGTATGGTCGGGTAAGGATGGAACAGGTGGGGTTCGGTTTGACTAAAGCCGGTATCCCGAGATTTAAGCCTGTGTACGACTCGATTGGGGAGAATTAAGAGCGGGTAGCGAGGAAGAGAAAGGAATTCAGGAATAAGTGCTTCTAATTCGTCAGTATAAGTGAATAGCTAGGAGGCCCAAATGCGCCTAGCTATTCACTTAATTTTAGTTTTACACAGAATTATTTACAAACCCCGTACAAATGCAACGGTTACACCGGTGGTCATGACTATTTTCCTTTAAAAGACGGAGATCTTTTTTCTTTGAAAGCGGCGATAGCTTCCTTCATATCTCCGGTTGAAGAACAGGTTACCTGAGCAAAGGATTCGACAGTCAACACTTCATCCAAGTCCTTATTCAACCCTTGATAAATTGACTTCTTTATGAAGCGTGCCGGTATAGGAGGATTATTAGCAATGCGGCCAGCAAAATTGAGAGAGAATTCCATAAGTTGTTCAGGGTCAACTACGTGATTTATCAAGCCTATTCGTAGCGCTTCCTGAGCATCAATAGCTTCGCCAAGCAGACACAACTAAAAAATATACTACCTGGGACTTTGCATTGCTTAAGATTTGCCTGGTAGCCATTGGAATACTTTTCGGAGTATATTTTATAGGGGTTTTCGAGAAATATATTAACCTTGTGTGGGTTGCAGCAATTATTTCGTATATATGGATAATGTTTATAACATTTGTAGCCTACAGGAAATAAGGGCATTTTTTTAATGCCTGAGCAGAGATAAATGAGGGAAGATGATAGAAATAAAGTTTTCTCTATTAACGATCTCATCGGTGCCAAAACAAAAGGTAACCTTATGTTTTAGACCATTTCAATATAGTTTCCCATTGCTTCGTATCAACTGGTACAACTGAAAGACGAGGCAGTCTGACTAAATCCCAATCTACAAACATTCCACTTTCCTTTATCTGTTTCAATGTCACAGCTTTAGGTAGTTTTTCCAGAGCAATTAGCTTAAATACCAATTCATTATTATCCGGGTTTAGATAAGGAAGGCTGGTAATCTCAGCAATCCCTATAATATTACGTTCTTTGCCGGTATGGTATATGAAAGCCAGATCTCCTGGTTTCATTTGCTTAATGTTTTTAATGGCAGCAGGAGCTCTTACCCCATCCCAAATGGCTTCTGTTTCCTGGGTCAAGTTGTCCCAGGAATATTCATTCGGCTCAGTTTTTAATAACCAGTAAGACTTATTTATATTCATCAATTAATTCCTTAAAACCGGGCAAGGCTCCCTCGATAGTTTTATAAGCTACACAGTAGGCAATGCGGACATATCCGGGACAAGCAAAGGAAGTGCCGGGGACAATGAGTATATTCTTCTCTTTAGCCAGGCTGCAAAACTC
>LNQE01001017.1_pt1 | contig 21136 bp, 12 predicted proteins | sample 603111 | NCBI WGS metagenome assembly LNQE01 (sample SAMN04260313, study PRJNA301899) | hydrocarbon metagenome | isolation source: hydrocarbon-contaminated ditch | place: Germany: Bremen | collected 1998
AGGAAAAGGAACTGCCGCTGAATGCCGATGGCCTCGTTCATGAAGTCATGGGACAGCCGATGCGCCGTGCCGGACGATTCATCAAGATGGTCGCCTGCGGCGGGCTGGCTTGTCTGCAAAAAGTATCGCTCGATTATTTAAAAGGGAAAAAAACAGGAATATTTCTGGCAACGGGGTTGGGAAATGTTGATGAAATCATGCCTTTTATCGCGGAAGTTTTCAAGCACGGCGGCGGGTTCCCAAGCCCCAATCAGTTTGCCAATTCCGTCAGTAATGCCGCAGCGTTTGTTCTGGCAAAAATTTGCGAAGTTACGGGAACGGTGCTCACCATCTCTCAGGAAGAATTATCCTTTGAATCGGCTCTCTGGCTGGCACAAAGCTATTTGGAAAGCGGGGAAATAGAATTGGCCTTGGTCGGCGGGTGCGATATCTTTACTCCTACTGTTGAAGAATACCGCGAACGTGTAAACCTGAATTGCGGCAATTCCCGTAAAATGCCTATGGGGGAAGGCAGCTCCTGGCTTTTGCTGGGCAAGGACTCAAAAGAAAATATCGGCGATATTCTGGTAGTGGAATTCGGCAATAAAATTATTGCGTCGGAAGATTATTCCAAAAACAACGATATTTTAAAACACTGCGAAGAGATTATTTCCACGGCATCTCTTTCAGACGGCAACGGACGTAAAAAAGATCGAATTTTATTGCCCGGTTTCCGCATTAATAAAACAGAAACAGACCTCTGGAAGGGTAACGGATGGGCGATTGAAGATTATCTGCCTTGCTGCGGAATTCACTCAACGGCAGCTGCTTTTGGCATAGCGCGCACTCTGCGGGAAAAACCATCTACCCTTTTTGTGCATTATAACTATCACGAATCGGGCAAACAGGCTTTTGTTGTAGCATCAACAAAAGCAATATAATTGTCTGTCATTCCGTGTCCTCCCCGACATTCGCCGGGCTCTGCGCTGGCGCGAAGTCGGGAGGATTTCCGAGAGGCGTTAGTCCGGCGAATGCCGGATGTCCTAGAGTGACGGAGGTGGATATTTGGGGAACTTTTTCTCTAGTAGTACCAAGCGCCTTCCACCCCATTAATCCCCCGCCAGCGGGGGACAAACACAGAAAGAAAATATTTAAATGGCTTCCACTCAACAAAAAAAACGAATCGTTCTTGTGCATCCGCGGGGATTCAACTGGTTTCCCGGCAAGCGCGATATTACCGATATCGCCAACCGTATGGTACCACAGGGCCTGCTTTCTATTGCTGCCTACTTAACACAAAAAAAACATGATGTTTTCGTTTACGATTGCCTGGGTCCCGGCGTCCCGGCAGATTTACAAAAACAGGCGCAAATGATTTTATCCTATCAACCGCATATTGTCGGATTTTCGGCAACCACATCGTCATTCCCCGACGCTGCTGATCTGGCAGAAATAATCAAGGATCAATCTCCCAACACAATAACGGTATGCGGCGGAGTTCATGTTTCTGCTTTGGAAAACAAACTTCTGCGGGATTATCCAGATTTTGATTTTCTTGTTGCCGGCGAAGGTGAAATAACAATGTCCGAAATTGCCGCAGACTTCGATCCCGCTGAAATAAAAGGATTGATCTGGTGGCGTAAAGCTGATGTTGTAGTCAATGAACCCCGGCCCAAAATACAGGACTTGGATTTTCTTCCATTTCCTGCCTACGAAAAGCTTAACGGCTTTCCCCGCGATTATCATCTGCCGCTATTCAGTTACATCAACACGCCGGGTACAACAATGATTACCTCGCGCGGCTGCATGTACCAATGTTCTTATTGCGACCGCTCAGTTTTCAAAAAAGGTTTCCGTTACAATTCCGCCGATTACATTTATGAACACATGAAACATTTACGGGAAAAATTCGGCGTACGGCACATTAACATTTACGACGATTTGTTTACCGCCAACCGCCAGCGAATAGTAGGCCTTTGCGAAAAACTCAGCCGCTATCCTCTGGGCATTAATTTCAATTGCGCCGTGCGCGTCGGTTACGCTGATGACGATTTACTGGCAATGCTTAAGAAAGCCGGCTGCCTCATGGTTTCACTGGGAATAGAATCCGCCGATCCGGAAATGCTAAGAAGACATAAATCAGACGTGTCACTGGATGCTGTGCGTGATACTGTTCAAAGAATTCAAAAAGCAGGGTTACGGGCCAAAGGACTTTTTATGATGGGGCTGCCGGGCGAAACGGAAGAGTCCATCAAGCTCACATCCGACTTTATCATATCGCTGGGATTAGATGATATGAACATGGCCAAATTCACGCCATTCCCCGGCGCGCCTCTCTGGAACACAATAAAGGAAGAAGGAACTTTCCATGAAGACTGGCGGCTGATGAACTGCCTGAACTTTGTTTTTATTCCTAAAGACATTGCCTCGAAGGAAAGGATTGATCAGCTATACAATAAACACGTAAAACGATTTTATTCCGACAAAGAGTGGCGCAAAAAATTCCGCAAGCGCATCTGGCAGCATCGCAAAAGTCTTATGTATTTGCTGCGCCATCTGCCTTCTTTCTGGTCGGCAAAAAATCAATTCGAACCAAAACATAATTAAAACGTCATTGTGAGACATCCCTTGTATGTCAGGGAACCCCGGCACATACCGGGGAGTAATCTTCTTTTCATTTTTCGTTATTCCGGTATATTACGCTCAGGATACAATATTTCCATGCATCATTCTTCCATATAGGGTGTTACAAGTTTCTCCCAATCTTTCTTACTCTTCACATCTTTATCAAGGAATTTACATGAGAAATCTTCTTCCTCACCTATGATTCCAACACACTTCCCATACTCCTTATTTTCATTGACATCCGTAAAATGAAGCGTTTGATAACCTCCCGATTGAAACGATGCTGTGTAAATAAAACATTTATTCAACTTCTTGTTGTAATGATTTTTATATGTAAACTTATCACCGGGATATTTTTGTTGATAAGACTTGAACCATTCCTCACTCTGTTTTCCACATTTTTCCCGTATGTCGTATTCCTCATTTAAGTCTTTCTGTGAGACAGATGATTGTTCTTTTGTTGATTTCTGATTATTACAACCGAATAATAATATAAATGATGTTGTGAAAAATACTATAAGAAGGGATAGAAACAATATTTTTTTCATGTCACATCTACCTCCAGTCAAGAAAAAATCTGGGTACTAAATATTGACATTATTAAACTTAATGACGGAATAAATTTAATGTTTTTTATAAGATAGCAAATATTTGACTATTTACAAGACATAATTTCCTTTTGTTGACGAAATCAAATATTCAATATATAAAAACTCCCAACAATGATTGATGGTATTGAATAAATCTTTCACATTCAATATTTACAATATCATCTAAAAAAGAGCCCCTGTAGCTCAGAAGGATAGAGCAACGGATTCCTAATCCGTGTGCCGCGCGTTCGACTCGCGCCAGGGGCACCAATTAAATCAACAACTTACAAAGTTAATATAAACTCGAAATTTCTTCTTAGCTCCCCTATGGCTCCCCTTTTTTATTGAAATTTTAAAAAATAAATATTGAGGAAAGTTTCTTGTGATCAGAACAAAAAGTTTATCTCGTGCATTTAAAAAAATTACTTGCATCTTTTGATAGAGATGATTAAAATAAGTAAACGAAACAAAGATCCGGTCTGATCAACCGGAGTGAAAAAGTTTTTTGTAGTAATTAAAACCCGGTCGGCGGAAAGCCACCGGGTTTTTTGTTTTTAAGCATTAACGACAAATCAAATGAGGGAAAAGGCCATGGATAGAGAAGCTCAATATGCAACGCCGGAGGAACTCATAAAAATTTTCAGAGGTTTATCTATCGGTTCTCTTGCTAATTGGCGCACAGCAAAACGAGGCCCCAAATATTATAAGTTTGGAAGAAAGGTGGTCTACAAACTCGAAGATGTAAAAAATTTTTTAACAGATAATGTTATTCGTACACTTGATCAACCAGATTAAAGGAGGAACTATGAATAAAGAAAGTATTGGATGGGAAGATATACCCTATCATAACGGTTTTATCGTTGATGATAATTTTATTATGTGCTGTGCCTTTTGTCATCAATGGCATAGTTACCCCGCTGACGATAATCTTAGAAAAGGATTAATATCGAACTGTTTATGTAAGTGTAGTAATAAGAGAAATCCTTATTATAACAAAATAATCCCCATCAAAATATTTCCTGATGAACAAATGCGTAGTATTAATATTGCTTTTGCAAAAGCAGAATTAGACGAATGTATCAACTATGAAAAGAATTTATGATATGTTTTTTAGACCTCAGGAAGTTGTTGAACTTCGTGCGATAGGTCTTAACGGTAATAGTTCGTTCTGGAAAGGCTTTTCAAAGGGCATCGTTTCCGGTTATTTCAATGACGCAGAAGCTTTGGAAAAAGCTGCACATACATTAGATAGTGCGGGCGCAAGCGGTGTGTATTTTACCTTAAACCCCGTAAACGCAGCTTTGCTGGCCCGTGCTGTAAATCGTTTAATCGCTCCCAAAAACACAACTCAAGACTCGGACATTGCATGCATCAGATGGTTTCCTCTTGATCTTGATCCGATTCGACCAGCCGGCATCTCCGCCACAGAAGAAGAGGTTAAAGAAGCTGTTAGTCTCGGTGAAAAAATTGGTTTATGGCTAGAGAGTGATTTTTGTTTTGCAAGAGGTATACGTGCTTACTCCGGCAATGGAATGCATCTGCTTTATCGTCTTCCCGATCTTCCTAATAATCAGGAAACACACGAGATTATTGATAATGCGTTAGAAAGCGTAATTGCTAAATTTAAAAACGATAAAGTTGATATTGATTCGAAAGTAACGAACCCTTCCAGGATATGGAAATTTTACGGAACATCAAGTCGTAAAGGTGATTCGACACCTGAACGGCCACATCGAAAGAGTCATATTAATGTCTAGCCGAAACTTTACAGATATTCCAGCAGTAGCAATAGAGAATTTTCGTAAATTAGCAGACCTATCATTGCATGAATCTATTGATAATGAAGAACAACAAAATGCATGCAAATATCCCAAGCCTTTTTTAATTCACAGCGAGAGAACAAAACTTGGCTCTGTTAAAATGGATGCCTATTTGGAACATTATGGAATAAGCTTTCGAATAAAGAAGAATGCAAACAAAACGCTATACCTTCTGGAGAAATGTTTGTTTAATCCTGATCATGGACCGTGGCAGTCCTCAATAGTGGTGCCTATAAACGGGCCTATTACCTATCAATGCTTCCATTCATCTTGTTCCGGACATACATGGAAAGAAGCTCGAAAAATAATATCCGGTGATAAATCCATAGCAGAGTTTTGCGATGGATTTGATCCCAATTGGACAGCGCCCAGAACGACAGGAACAGGAATATTTAGCGTAGACACTATCATTGATATCTTGCCCAATGAAGAAGAACCCGTTTATGGACTAAATGATGAATTAATTCCTCCCCCGTCCGAAGTCGATTGGCGAGAATTTTATACAAAGGGGCGAATGGGACGTGATGAATTTGTCCCTCTCTATCTTGTTCGATATTTGCAGAAGTATTTACATCCTTTAGCTAATACCACAAAACAGTTTTGGAAATATAATGAAGGAGTTTGGCAACCATATTCTGATTCATTGATCAGACAACATATAACCAACGCTTTAAAGGAAAAAGTTCAAGGTCGTATGACGGATAACGTAATAAAAATTCTGGAAGACCAAATATACCGAAGCGAAAAGCAATGGGATCAGAATCCCACGTTAATAAACTGTCTTAGTGGAATGATAGATATTAAATCCGGTGAAATACTTCCGCATGACCCAAAATATTTCAGCCGCATTCAACTCCCCGTTAATTACGATCCTCAAAAAGAATCTGTTCGCTGGTTTGATTTTCTGAAAGATATTTTCCCAGAAGATTTTGCTGATACCCAAAATGCAAAAAGTTACATGATGAAGCATTACCTCCTCCAACAATGGTTCGGCTACTGCCTGCTTGGAGATAATCGATTTCATAAAGCATTATTTTTATACGGCACTGGCAGTAACGGCAAAAGTACGGTAATCGAAGTTCTTCAGGCAATGGTCGGTGAAACTAACGTTTCTAATCTGTCATTATCTGACTTATGTCAACGCTTCAAGATTCAGCACCTTCTAGGCAAAATGGTTAACCTCTCAACGGAAACAGGTTCTAGAGATCCTCTTACTATGGATATTTTCAAGGCTATCGTAGCAGGAGAAACTCTCTCTGCAGAGAGAAAATTTGGAGACGTCTTCGAATTCAGGCCTTCTGTGAAGTTTTGCGTATCGATGAATGATGCACCGGTGATATCTGACAAGTCTTATGGATTGGAGAGAAGGCTGATCGTTTTGTCTTTTAATAGGCGTATCGAGAAAAATGAGATTGTTCCCAATATGAAGGCTCTCCTTATCGAAGAAATTGATGGTATATTTACATGGGCTATTCGTGGACTTCAGGATCTTTTAAGAAGAAACGGGTTCTATATCGGAGAAATTGTCGGGGAAGATACAGACCAGTTTATGAAAACCATTAATCCCCTTTTGATTTTTGGTGAAGAATGTTGCGAATTCGGAGATGATTATGAAACAGAACCACAGACTCTATGGGAAGCTTATAAAAGATGGTGTGATGATGGCAAAAATCGACCTCTTGGCCGGAACAATTTCTACAATCAAATACTGGCGCAGTATCCTAGCGTAAAACGAGAACGTTCAGAATTGAAGCGATTATTCCGGGGTATTAGATTAAAGCCATTTTGATAGGATATTGAGAGATCATTTCTTCTTAATTACACGTATAAATAGTATTTCAAAAAATATTTGACTTTATTATAATTGAATATAATATATTCAATATGCATTATAAAGATTACCGGTTATCATTATAATGCATTTAGAACGTGCCGTTGAGTCGTAAGACTCGAAATGCAGAAGACTAATTCCCACGGGAATTTGCCTCGCTCGCCGCAAGTGGACAAACAACGCCACGAATGGCATGGCACGGCATGGCACGGAACCGGTACAAGGGAAGGATTACCTTCCCTTTTTTTTGAATCAATTATTTTTAGAAATCAAAATAATATTTTTTTAATTAATCTTTAACACTTTAATTTATTGTAAGCACTTTTCAAAATATATCGTATCTTCAAAATCACGGAATCGTATCCCTCTTTTGTGTGAAGCAACATCTTGAATTATTTCATTGACATACGAAAAAGTTCTTCTTATACTTCGTCCTGTCCCAAGTTAATTCCAATCAATTTATTAATGCTTCATATTAAAGTGTTGTTAAAGTGAGATATAGAATTGAGTGAGAACAATCTTTTCTTTGAAAAACCGATTTTAAATTCACCATACGAATATCCTTCGAGGCACTGGGAGCTTGATAAACAGGGTCAGCCGACACAACAGATTATAGAGAAACGCCGTCGTGCCGAATACATCACGCCAATTCCAAAACCAAAGAAGCGAAAAACAACGGTCACACAGCAAAACATCATATTTGATGAAGGTAAAGGACTTTCATCAGAAAAACAACAGTATGATCCGACACCTATTATTAATGACTTGCGATACCACGTGGATAAATGGCGTAGCATCCCAAATCCCAGTGATTGGAAAGTTACACCGGAAACAGCGCGACTATTGCAACATTGGCGACATCATCAGTTTAACTCTTATCGGCCATTTTTTTGCCAGGTCGAAGCTGTTGAGACCGTTATCTGGTTAACCGAAGTTGCCCCCGGTGAAAAAGCAGGCAAACAATTTCTGGATCATCTTATCAATGCCAATAATTATGCCAATCCAAATTTGGTGCGTCTTGCTCTTAAGCTTGCCACTGGCGCGGGCAAAACCACGGTTATGGCCATGTTGATTGCCTGGCAAACAATCAATGCTGTGCGTCATCCAAACAGTAAGAAGTTTACCCGTGGTTTTCTAGTAGTAACGCCGGGTATAACTATTAAAGACCGATTGCGTGTTCTCCAGCCTAATGATCCGGACAGCTATTTCAAAAACCGTGAGCTTGTGCCGAATGATATGATGCGCGAATTGGAACGCGCCAAGATAGTCATCACCAACTATCATGCCTTCAAACAACGTGATCTGCTGGAATTGTCCAAGGGTGGACGCGCATTGCTTCAGGGCAAAGGTGGCGAAGAATTAAAAACAATTGAAACTGAAGGCCAAATGCTTCAGCGCGTCATGCCCGGACTGATGGGCATGAAAAACGTCATGATTATGAATGACGAGGCGCATCATTGCTACAGGGAAAAACCTGAACAGGGTGAGGATGAAGAACTTAAGGGTGACGATAAGAAAGAAGCGGAAAGCAACAATGAAGCCGCACGCCTCTGGATAAACGGCATCGAAACCGTTACCCGGAAAATCGGCGTCAATCAGGTCATGGATTTATCGGCAACCCCGTTTTTTCTGCGTGGCTCAGGATATGCAGAAGGCACATTATTCCCCTGGACGATGTGTGATTTTTCACTGATGGATGCCATCGAATGCGGCATTGTCAAGCTTCCGCGTGTTCCCGTTGCCGATAATATTCCCGGCAACGAAGTGCCCATGTTTCGCAATCTCTGGGAGCATATCCGTAAAGATATGCCTAAGAAGGGTCGGGGTAAAGCAACTGGACTAGATCCTCTTAAGTTACCCACTCGCTTACAAACTGCATTAGAAGCGCTTTACGGTCACTACGAAAAAACGTTCAATCTCTGGAAAGAAAATCGCATGCAATTACCGCCATGTTTCATTGTGGTCTGCAACAACACATCAACATCAAAACTGGTTTATGACTACATTTCCGGTTTTGAATATCCCGAAAAAGAAGATGGCGTCACACCGCCGCCATTTTTGGGCAAATTCCCACTATTTTCTAACTACGATGATTACGGCAATCCGTTAGCCAGACCGAAAACACTTTTGATAGATAGTGAACAACTGGAATCAGGCGAAGCGCTGGACGACAATTTTCGCACAATGGCATCGGATGAAATCGAACGTTTCCGCCGGGAAATCATAGAAAGAACCGGTGATCGCAGCCAAGCCGAAAAACTAACGGATCAGGATTTACTGCGTGAAGTCATGAACACAGTCGGCAAAAAAGATCGCCTTGGTGAATCCATTCGCTGTGTTGTATCGGTATCCATGCTGACGGAAGGTTGGGATGCCAACACGGTTACGCACGTTTTGGGTATACGCGCCTTTGGCACACAGCTTTTGTGTGAACAGGTCATCGGACGCTCTTTGCGTCGACAATCCTATGAACTCAATGATGACGGTTTATTTAATGTTGAATATGCCGATGTGCTGGGCATCCCCTTTGACTTTACCGCCAAGCCGGTGGTGGCGCCGCCGCAGCCGCCGCGTGAAACTGTTCGCGTCAAAGCGGTTCGCCCGGAACGCGATCATCTGGAAATCCGATTTCCACGTGTCGCCGGTTATCGCGTAGAGCTTCCTGAAGAAAAATTAACCGCGTCGTTTACCAAAGATTCCGAACTGGATTTAACGCCGGATCTCGTCGGCCCGACCAACACACGCAATCAGGGCATCATTGGCGAAGGTGTGGATTTAAATCTTATTCACACCGGTGACCTGCGCCGTTCGACCCTTATCTTTCATCTTACCAAGAGGCTCATTTACACCAAGTATCGTGATCCCGGCGAAGAACCGAGACTGCACTTATTCGGGCAACTAAAACGCATTACCAAAGACTGGCTTGATCAATGCCTGATCTGCAGGGGTGGCACTTATCCGGCACAGCTTATGTATCAGGAACTTGCCGACATGGCCTGCGAACGGATCACCGCTGCCATTATGAGTTCGCTGGAAGGCACAAATCCTATTGTTGCCGTTCTTGATTCCTATAATCCTGTTGGCTCAACCATACACGTTAATTTCAATACATCTAAAACCAATCGCTGGGAAACAGACGCCCGCCGCAGTCACATTAATTGGGTGATTCTGGATAGCGATTGGGAAGCGGAATTCTGCCGTGTCGTGGAAGCGCATCCGAAAGTGAAAGCTTACGTCAAAAATCACAATCTTGGTCTGGAAGTGCCCTATCGCTACGGCTCGGAGACACGTATTTATCTGCCGGATTTTATCGTCCAGGTGGATGATGGCCACGGCGAGAAAGACTTGCTCAATCTGATTGTGGAAATCAAAGGTTATCGCCGGGAGGACGCCAAAGACAAAAAATCCACCATGGAGACTTATTGGATTCCCGGCGTGAACAACAATGGTCAGTTTGGCCGCTGGGCCTTTGCTGAATTTACGGAAGTTTATCAAATCGAATCCGACTTTAAAGCAACGGTTGAAAAAGAATTCGATAATATGATTGGAAGATTCTCTTCTGATACCAGGATCTAATATGAGTTCTACAAGAATAAAAATATTTATCAGCAGTGTTCAAAAAGAGTTTGCGAAGGAGCGCAAAGCGCTTCGTGATTACCTTCGCGGTGATCCACTTTTACGCCGTTTCTTCGACGTTTTCCTTTTTGAAGATGTCCCCGCAGTGGACAGGTTGGCCGACGAGGTCTATCTTCATGAAGTTAAAAAATGTGACATTTACGTTGGACTATTCGGGAAGGAATACGGCATGACGGATGCTAAAGGGCTTTCGCCGACGCATCGTGAATTTGAACTTGCGTCGCAACTCGGAAAACACCGGCTCATTTTTATCAAAGGTGCCGACGATAACGGTAAAGCTCCGCAAATGAAAGCGCTAATCCGTAAGGCGGGGGACCAGGTAGTCAGGCGTCGATTTGTAAGCGCCTCAGAGTTGATTGCCGCATTATATGGTAGCCTTATCCAGTATCTTGATGAACGCGAATTAATACGGTCAGCGCCCTTTGATGCATCCTTTTGCAGAAATGCCACCCTGGATGATTTGGACAAAGACAAAATACGCACATTTCTCGACCATGCCCGACGCGCCAGAGGATTCCCGCTGCCTGAAGAATCAACTACAATGGACGTACTCACCCACCTGAATCTTCTCGATAAGGAAAGACCCAGTAATGCAGCCGTCTTGTTATTTGGAAAACAGCCGCAACGTTTTTTGATTTCCTCCGAAGTTAAATGCGCTCATTTTCATGGCGTGGAGGTAACCAAACCTATTCCTTTTTATCGTGTTTACAAGGGAACTGTTTTTGATTTGGTCGATCAGACTGTCGATTTTGTGCTATCTAAAATTGATCTGGCTGTTGGAACCCGTGCTCAAAGCGTCCAGGCGCCCGTGGCCTACGAAATACCTCCCGAAGTCATTCGCGAGGCCATTGTCAATGCGGTGGCGCATCGGGACTATACGAGCAATGGAAGTGTACAGGTGATGCTTTTTTCGGACCGGCTCGAAGTTTGGAACCCTGGAACAATTTCACCGCCTTTGACCTTGGCAAAACTGCGTAAACCTCACGGTTCCGTGCCCAATAATCCATTATTAGCAGAGCCGCTTTATCTTACCAAATATATTGAACGAATGGGTACCGGTACAGGCGATATGATTAAGCGCTGCCGAAGTGTCGGTCTTGACGAGCCGGAATTTGCTTTGACAGATGGCTTTGTGATTACTATCCGCAGAAAACCGGATTTGGCTTTCAAGGCTGTTGGCGGAGTTACCGGGGAAGTTACCGGGGAAGTTACCGGGGAGGTTGCCGGGGAAGTTCGAAGGCTTTTATCTGTGCTGGTTGGTGAAATGAAACGTGCGGAAATTCAAGCCGCGCTGGCCCTCAGGCATGAAGACTACTTCAGAGAAGCTTATCTCATTCCGGCGCTAACGGCTGATTTGATCGAAATGACCATTCCCGGCAAACCTACAAGCAGCAAGCAGAAATACCGGATGACTGCAAAAGGTCGCAACCTCCTCGCAAAACTGGCAAGCACTAATAAGAAGAGGAAAAGGTGAAAGGTAGAGAAGATGGCTGCAAAGAAGACAAACAACAAAACGATTGAAACGTTGACGCATGATGAAGCGAAGCGGAAGAATATTCCCACCGCCGAGTTTCAGTCTGTTTTGCAGAAAGAAGCGCAGGACCCGCTAAAAATAAAATATCCGCGAAACGTTAACGGACTGGATGAAGAAAAAGAAAATCGCAACCGCGACCTCGACCCGCAAATCATCTGGCGCGGCAAGGACGAGCAGGACTGGTCGGACTTGGTTGTTCATGTTCCGCCGCTTTACATTCAGGAAAAGGTTCACCCCAAAGTTCTGATTGACGATCTGTTGCGGCGCACCGAATCCGACAAAAAAGCTGCTGAAACGCAGACCGATCTTTTTGCTGACTTTAACGGCATACCGGCGGAAGCCGCCAAAACGGATTTCTACCAGCACGATCAGAACTGGAGCAATCGCCTGATTCTGGGCGATAGCCTTCAGGTCATGGCCAGCCTGGCCGAGCGTGAAGGATTGCGTGGCAAGGTGCAGTGCATTTACTTCGATCCGCCTTACGGAATTAAATTTAACTCCAATTTTCAGTGGTCAACTACCAGCCGCGATGTAAAAGACGGCAACGCCGACCATATTACCCGAGAACCGGAACAGGTTAAAGCCTTCCGTGATACCTGGCGCGACGGGATTCATTCGTATTTGACATATCTGCGTGACCGCTTGACGGTGGCCAGGGATTTATTGACGGAAAGCGGCTCAATCTTTGTCCAGATTGGAGATGAAAATGTTCACCGGGTTAGGGCGCTGATGGATGAGGTGTTTGGGGATGCAAACTGTGTGTCTGAAATAATTGTCGTGAAAACAACTAGCGCGACAGCTCAACACTTAGCGGGCACCTGTGATTTCCTGTTGTTCTACGCTAAAAACATTATATCTCTGAAGTATCGACAGCTTTTTTCGCAGAAGATAGCAGGCACAGCCGGTGCAGCACTTTATAACAGGGTGCAAAGTCCTGATGGCTTTTCAGTTAAATCTCTAAGCGCTGACGAAGATTTTAGTCGAGACTACGCACCGACCGAATGGTTTCTTGTTACATCTGACAACATTACCTCGCAATCAGGCGGAGAAACAACGCGCCAACCCCACAATTTTCGCGGTGAGTTTTATTCACCTGGAACTGGAGGATGGAAAACTAATGCCATCGGTCTCAACCGACTCGACATGGCGTCACGGTTGGCCCGTGGTGGTAAGGCATTACGATATGTCAGACGCATATTGGATTTCCCTGTTTCGCCAGTATCGAACGTTTGGGACGATATGCTTACAGGTAGTTTTACCGAGCAGAAGCTCTATGTGGTACAAAGCGCAGAAAAGCTTGTCCAGCGCTGCATTCTTATGGTCACAGACCCCGGTGACCTCGTTCTTGATCCAACCTGCGGTTCAGGCACAACAGCTTACGTTTCTGAGCAGTGGGGACGTCGCTGGAGTACGATTGACACATCGCGTGTAGCGCTCGCTTTAGCCCGTGCCCGCATTATGGGCGCACGTTACCCTTATTATCTGTTGGCAGACAGCCGCGACGGTCAAATTAAGGAAGCCGAAGTCAGTCGCAGAGAACCATCCGGCTCGCCCACGCATGGTGACATCCGCCAGGGGTTTGTCTATGAGCGCGTGCCGCATATTACGTTGAAATCCATCGCCAACAATACCGAAATCGATGTCATCTGGGAAAAGTGGCAGGAAAAGCTCGAACCCCTCCGCAAAAAGTTAAATGAAGCCCTTGGCCGTACCCTTTCTCGTCATGCCCGCGAAGGCGGGCAACCAGAAACAAAAAAACTGGATTCCCGTCTGCACGGGAATGACAACCTTTATGAATTAGAGGAGTGGGAAATCCCCCGCGACCTCTCTACCGTCATTCCCGCGAAGGCGGGAATCCAGGAAAAAATGAAAGAAGTGGAAAAGCTTCATACCCAGTGGTGGCAACATCGCAGCAATCGCCAGAAAGAAATTGACGTTTCCATTGCGGCCAAAGCCGAATATGAATATCTCTACGACAAACCTTATGAAGACAAAAAGAAAGTCCGCGTTGCCGGACCTTTCACGGTGGAAAGCCTTCTGCCGCATCGCGTATTGGGCGTCAACGAAAACGATGAACTGATTGACGGTGTCAAAGATGCCAGTGATAAATACGGAACAGTCCGCGACTTTACGCAGATTATTCTGGAAAATCTTAAAGTGGCCGGTGTTCAGCAGGCACACAAGGAAGATAAAATAGTCTTTACATCGCTGACTCCCTGGCCGGGTTACTACATCTGCGCCGAAGGCAAATATATTGAAGGTAATAAAGAGGCTGGAGCTGAAAAACGTGCGGCTATTTTTATCGGATCTGAATTCAGTACAGTTTCCCGTCCTGATTTGGTTGCGGCCGCCCGCGAGGCAGGAGATGCCGATTATGATGTTCTCATCACCTGTGCTTTCAATTATGATGCGCATTCTTCAGAATTCAATAAACTGGGTCGCATTCCCGTGCTCAAAGCACGAATGAATGCCGATCTGCATATGGCCGATGATTTGAAAAGCACCGGCAAAGGCAATCTTTTTGTCATCTTTGGCGAACCGGACATTGATGTCATGGATGCTGGCGATGGACAGGTGCAAGTTAAAATAAAAGGTGTGGATGTCTTCCATCCCAGTACCGGCGAAGTCCGCAGTGACGGCGCTGAAGGTATTGCCTGCTGGTTTATCGATACAGACTACAACGAAGAAAGTTTCTTCGTCCGCCATGCCTATTTCCTGGGCGCAAACGATCCCTACAAGGCATTGAAGACGACACTGAAAGCGGAAATCAACCAAGAAGCATGGGCGACGCTCAACAGCGATATTTCCCGCCCCTTCGATAAACCAAAATCCGGCCGCATCGCCGTCAAAGTCATCAATCATTTAGGTGATGAAGTTATGAAGGTGTTCAAAGTATAAGGAGAGATAAAATGAGTGACGCAGCTAATGAAGTGGGTGATGATCATTGTAAAAATATCATAAAAACACGAGATGATATTAAACCAATTTCTTTTACTACCGATACTACTTCTGAAGATATATCAAAGAAGTTCATCTTGGATGAAGATGTCGACTGTTTTTGGGTAAAGCAGGGTGACCCATTTGGGCCGGATAAACTACGACCACGCATCGAGCCTTGGCTAACGGCATTATGTCAGTCAGAACACCTTTCTTTACTATTAGGTTCCGGTTTAACTCATGCAGTCCATCGCCTTGCGACAGATGCGGCACTTCCGGGAATGGATTGTGGTGATTTTGGTAAATTCAGTGATGTGATAAATGCGGAGGCAAAGAGATCGGCCAAGAAATGCGGACGTGGTGAAGGTAATATTGAAGATCAGATTCATGTTGCCAATGAACTTCTACGTGGTTTAGAAATTCTTGGTTCAAGCAATAAAAGAATAAAAAAACAAGCGGATACGCTTAGGAAGACGTTGACTAACGTACTTACATTTTTCTCAAACTCTGTTTTCAAAGGTGAGAGAAATTTGATCAATGCCGATGTGGCAAAGCGTGAACAAGCTTTCAATTATCTCGTCAGCTTTATGATGAGTTTTGCTAGTCGTACTGGTACTCGCGATCGCCTGAACATTTTTACGACCAACTATGATCGATTTATTGAAGCTGGTGCGGAAGCAGCAGGGATGCACTTGTTAGATCGTTTCGTCGGCACACTATCTCCTATCTTCCGTTCCTCTCGCCTTGATCTAGATATGCACTACAACCCGCCTGGAATGCGCGGTGAGCCTCGATATCTTGAAGGTGTGGCACGATTTACTAAACTGCACGGATCCGTGGATTGGGTGGACTGTATGCAAAGCATTCGTCGGATTGCTTTTCCCTTTGGTGCTGACAGCATACAACCTTATATTGCTGCATCTGGAATAAAGGAAGCTAACTCCATGCAGTTAATTGTCTATCCTAATGCTGCAAAAGATCGCGAAACGGCTTTTTATCCTTATGTAGAGCTGTTTCGAGATTTTGCCGCTGCAGCGTGCCGTCCAAACCACACATTAATAGCTTTTGGATACAGCTTTGGTGACGAACATATTAACCGCGTTATTGGGGACATGCTCACCATTCCTTCCACCCATCTTGTTGTCATGTCTTACGACGATCCTCTGAATCGTATTATTCAAACATACGAAAGTCTAGGGAGACCAGCTCAGATCAGTCTGCTGATTGGAAACCATATCGGTGAGCTTCAATCGCTTGTCGACAACTACCTGCCGAAGCCTGCCATTGATCGCACAACGTTCCGAATGGCCGAGTTGCTCAAGGCTCGTTTTGTAACGAAACAGAGCGAATCTCATGATCCTATGGGTACTGCTACAACTGGAGAAGGGGGCGACGTATGAGGCATACGCCCTTCGCCCATGCAGAAAGTTTGCGTATCGGTTCAGTGGATTTCATTTCACCGGACGAAGTGAAGGTGATGTTAGATATAGAGGCACCTGAATCGGTTGCTCTTAATGCGGGTGGTGCACGCCCTTTTCCTCGGGTGAACAGCTATGTACTAATACCTGTCGATGATGGCTACCTTGTCGGACAGATTGAATGGCTAACAATTGAACGTTCAGCATTTCCCAAACGCCGTGGTGTCCAGGATTTTGGCCTAGTCGACTTACCATATCCATTAAGGAAGATGAGCCTGAATCCAATCGGTACGTTGCGTAAGCAATATGGAACTGATGAGTCTTACAATTTTCGACGCGGCGCTGATGCGCTTCCGTCAGTCGGAGCAGCCGTTTTGCTGCCCACTGAAAAGCAACTCCGTTCTATAGTTGAATCAGGTGAACGTCAGAGAGTCCGCATTGGCATTAGCCCACTTGCGGGAAACGCTGTGGTAAGAATTGACCCTGATCGTTTATTTGGACGGCATCTTGCCGTTCTTGGTAACACTGGCAGTGGCAAATCCTGTTCAGTCGCTGGCTTAATCCGTTGGTCACTTGAAACCGCAAGAACAAACGTCAAAGATAAAACCAAAGACAATCCTAATGCCCGCTTTATTATTCTGGACCCCAATGGTGAATATTCACGTGCTTTTAGCGGAACAGATTTGAGCTTAAAAACACGAATCTTTAGGGTTAGTCCTGAAGTAGGTGAACTTGCCCTTCATGTGCCACTTTGGTTTTGGAACAGTGCAGAGTGGGTGTCGTTTACTCAGGCAAGTGCTAAAACACAAAAACCAACACTCGTGCAATCACTGCGATTCTTACGCGATCAACAGATCGAGCCTCCCGAAAGTGTGAATCACGAGCTACGTCGTTTTCTCAGAACTATGGTCACGACTATTCGAATGGAAAAAAATTCTGGAAGCCCGTGGGGTGCTTTTCCGAAGCCGAAATCATTTTGGGAAAAGCTTGAAAAATGGAAGCAGGGTGTTGAGCCTGAACTTTCCGGCCTATCTGGTGAAGAGCTTAATAAACTTCAAGCTTTAGTGGACGCCATCGAAAATCTCTGTCGGCCACGGCGCGCTAATTATGCACATTATGACTTCACTCGACAAGATATTGACAATTTACTTGAGACTGCAAGTCAAGCACATTCGATCTTTGGTGGCAGTGAGTCGGATATTGAATCAGTAGATGCTGATGTGCCACGCCCTTTTACAGGTGATAATCTCCTGCGATGTGTTGAAGCTACGGCAGAAATGATGAATGTCTCAGAAAATGTTGAAACACTTCTGATTAGGCTTAGAAGTCTTCTAGCAGACAAACAGATGAATGCAGTTATTGGAGATTGTGTAGATATCACTCTAGAAAAATGGTTGATAGATTATGTTGGTGCTGATCAATCTGAAAACGGCTGCTTAGCTGTTATAGATCTATCATTGGTTCCTTCAGAGATAATACATGTTGTTACTGCGGTTACTGCTCGTATGATTTTCGAAGCGCTGCAGCGATATAGAAAACTCAATCTGGTTACATTGCCGACAGTGATTGTAATGGAGGAGGCTCATACTTTCATTAAGAGATATAAGGACGATATAGAAAATTACGATGCCGCTACTATTTGCTGTCAGGTATTTGAACGCATTGCTCGTGAAGGTCGAAAATATGGGCTCGGTTTAGTACTATCATCCCAACGTCCTTCTGAACTTTCGCCAACAGTGCTTTCGCAATGCAATACTTTTTTGCTACATCGTATTAGCAACGACCGTGACCAGGAATTGGTGCATAGACTGGTACCTGATAATCTGCGTGGACTTCTTCGTGAACTTCCATCTCTCCCATCGCAGTATGCGATTCTTCTCGGTTGGGCGTCAGAACTGCCCGTGCTGCTGAAAATGGATGATCTACCAAAATCTCAGCAGCCACATTCTGATGATCCAGATTTTTGGAATGTCTGGACAGGTTGCGACGATGAAGATAATATCATGAAACGGACAATAGATTGGAAACCTGTTGTAGATGATTGGCAAGGTAAAAGTAATGTCATCGAAGGTAACGATACTAAAACGGAAAATCTTCTACAAGAAATGCCCGATGATGATGTGCCATTTTAAAGTCCCTTGCAAGATATGTTTCTAAAATAGTGTAATTATGAATTTCCGCATAGCTTATACATTTACCGATAGTTTATCAAAGCTGACAAATGAAGAACAGAAGTCCGTAAAGACGACCGCTTTTGATCTTCAAATGAATCCGGCCAATCCGGGAATGCAGTTGCATAAGCTGGAAAAGGCAAAGGATAAGCGTTTCTGGTCTGTACGTGTAAGCAGCGATTTACGTCTGATTGTTCATAAAACAGAAGACAGTCTTCTTTTGTGTTATGTCGGCCATCACAATAACGCATATCAATGGGCTGAAAGCCGCAAACTGGAAACACATCCCCAGACGGGTGCAGCGCAACTTGTGGAGATTCGGGAAACCGTCAAAGAAATAATCATTCCACAATACAAAGAAGCGCAAAAACCGGTTGCGACAATAAAGCCACTGTTATTTGAAAATTGCTCTGATGAGGAACTGCTGCAATACGGTGTACCTCCTGAGTGGCTTGATGATGTGCGCAAGGCAAACGAAGACACCATTCTGGAACTGGCCGACCATCTGCCGGGTGAAGCGGCGGAAGCGCTTTTGTGTTTGGCCACAGGAACTCAACCGCAAATAATTCCTCCTGCTGTTGCCGGTTCTGATCCATTCAAGCATCCGGATGCCGAACGTCGTTTCCGCACGATGCAGAATATCGAAGAACTGGAACGCGCTTTGGATTTCCCATGGGAAAAATGGATGATTTTTCTTCATCCGGCGCAAAGGCAAATGGTGGAAAAAGATTATGGCGGGCCGACAAGAGTTTCCGGTTCAGCAGGCACGGGCAAAACAATCGTTGCCCTGCACAGGGCCGTCTTTTTATCGCGCTCCAATCCCGATGCCCGTGTCCTTCTTACGACATTTTCTACTACTTTGGCCAATGCTTTACGTATCAGAATGAGACGCCTGATCAGCAACACGCCGAGAGTTGGCGAACGGCTGGAATGTATTGCCTTGAATGAAATCGGTTTAAGACTTTATGAAGCTAAATATGGACGAACCCGTATCGCATCAGATACGGATATTGCAAAAATTATGAAAGAAGCATCGGTGGATGTACCCGATCATAAATTCCCGCTATCTTTTTTAATTACTGAATGGAAGGATGTAGTGGATGCCTGGCAACTGAATTCCTGGGAAGAATATCGCGATGCCAAACGATTGGGGCGCAAATCAAGATTGCCGGAAAAGCAGAGAATCATTCTCTGGTCAATTTTTGAGAAAGTCCGCACGAAGCTTCAAGCAAAGAAGCTATTAACCTATGCGGAAATTTTTACAAAGCTGACAGCGCACTTCGCCAAAAGCAAAAAACTGCCCTTTGATTATGTTGTTGTTGATGAAGCGCAGGATGTGAGCATAGCGCAGTTGCAGTTTCTTGCTGCCCTGGGTTCCGGTCGTAAGAACGGACTTTTCTTTGCTGGTGATTTAGGGCAAAGAATTTTCCAACAGCCTTTTTCCTGGAAATCGCTGGGCGTAGACATCAGGGGACGCTCACGCACTTTAAGAATCAATTACAGAACATCTCATCAAATTCGTATGCAGGCCGACCGGCTTTTAGGTAAGGAAATAACGGATGTTGATGGTAATGTTGAAGAGCGGCGCGGCATCGTTTCTGTTTTTAACGGGCAGAAACCGGCAATCATGGTTTATAACTCGCAGAAAAAAGAAATAGATGCGGTAGGTAAATGGATTAAGGAACAAAACGGTAAGGGCATATTGCCGCATGAAATCGGTGTATTTGTCCGAAGCGCAGCTCAACTGCCGCGAGCACAAGCTGCTATTGAAAAATCGAAAGTTCCGTATGGCATTCTGGATGAAAAGGTTGAAACAACCAGTGGTCATGTTTCAATCAGCACGATGCACCTGGCTAAGGGGCTGGAATTTCGTGCTGTCTGTGTAATGGCTTGTGACGATGAAATCGTGCCCCTTCAGCAACGCATTGAAATGGCCGGAGACGATGCTGAACTAGAAGAGGTTTACAACACAGAGCGTCATCTGCTTTACGTCGCTTGTACCCGCGCACGGGAAAACCTGCTGATTACCAGCGGCGATTCGCCATCTGAGTTTTTGGATGACCTAAAATAATAGATGCTCGGCTACATTTGTATTTCTGAATGACACTTTTCGTGATCCCCCGCTCCCCTCCCGCATCTTCAATATTATCGACTAGTTCAATTATATTGCGTGTAAAAATACCATGAAAGGCTGACGTTTCTGACAGTTTTTCTTCTATTTATTATTTTATCATACATTCTTATCGCGGACACATGAATCTAAGATCATGTTATGAAATAAAAATTAAAAGGGAAGAAAGTGTCATAAGTGTCAGTCTGGTTACGCCTTCATCTTAATTATGAATAAAATGATGATATCTGAGCAAACATTTTTTGATTTTTTATTCATAAATTCAACTTTTTTTCTTTCCACTCTGTTGTTTATTCATCATGAGTTCATAAATCTGGACGGTAATATCAAGAAGGCAGGACGGGGCGAAGGGAATAGCCTAACATACACAAATCATTAACTATTCTTATTGTTTAAAGGTCTATATTTATATTTATTATTCATCTCATCTGGCAGCTATATATAATAATGAAGGGGTCTTATTA
>LNQE01000960.1_pt1 | contig 21131 bp, 15 predicted proteins | sample 603111 | NCBI WGS metagenome assembly LNQE01 (sample SAMN04260313, study PRJNA301899) | hydrocarbon metagenome | isolation source: hydrocarbon-contaminated ditch | place: Germany: Bremen | collected 1998
TACTCCGGCAATTAGACATGTTAATAATTGTATCCATTATGCGTGTCCCCCGCTGGCGGGGGATTAAGGGGGTGGATGCTTTTAAGGCAGTTATAATATTCATAAGTTACATCAACACTCTTTGTCCACCTCCGTCACTACGTGACACCTCCGCCAGCGGAGGATAGGGAAGGAAACATTGTATATATTTAATTGCCGAAGTAATAATATTTATCTTATTTAACATTAGTTTGAATTCTCTTGCTTTAACGTTTTTCTGTTTCCGGTGCCAGTCGTAATGCCCTGCGAACCTCTTCGTTATCCGGTTTTAAACTTAAAGCCTTTTTATAATCCTCAGCGGTGCGCTGATATTGGCCGAGTTTAGCATAAGCAAAACCCCTGTTGTTGTAGGCCAAAGCATAATCCGGTTTCAGGCGGATTGCTTCGTTATAGTCTTCAATGGCACGCTGATACTGGCCGAGTTTAGCGTAAGCAAACGCTCTATTGTTGTAGAATTTGATATTATTATGATCCAGACTAATGGCTTTGTTGAAATTTTCGATGGCACGCTGATACTGGCCGAGTTCACCATAAGTAATGCCTCTGTTATTATAAGCTTTTGTATAATTAGGATTAAGCTCAATGGCTTTATTGAAATCCTCGATAGCAAGTTGGTGCTGACCAAATTTAAAGTAAGCTGATCCTCTGTTAAAATAAGCTTCGGCAAAATCAGGTTGCAGACTGATGGCTTTATTATAATCTTCAAAAGCTTGCTGGTACCAGCCAAGCTGAGTATATGCGTTTCCCCTGTTGCAATAAGGTGGAACATAATCCGGTGTCAGGCTGATGGCTTTATTGTAATGTTGGATAGCCTCCAGGATTTTCCCTTCGCCAAACAGGACAAGACCGAAATTATTATTCGTTCTGGCTTTGTTCGGTGATTTTTTTATGCAATCGGACCATAATGTATATTCGCTTTTCCAGATTTTGTTGCGCTGATACGTCAAGAAGGTATTGATGGAAGCAATGATCAGCAGAATAATCACCGCGGTTTTTATGTATCGTTCCCTGAAGAAATAAAAAAACGCGCCGGTTAAGGTTAAGAAAAAACCAAAACCGGGCAGATAAGTACGATGCTCGAAAATCACATTCTGAGAAATCGGAACGATACTTGATTCCACCGACATGGTCAGAAAAAACCAGAATATTCCGAAAGAAATCAGCCGATATCTTTTAAATGATAGCATTCCAATTGCTAAAATAACAAGCAACAGAGAAAAGCTGAAAAACGTTTTCAATTGAAAGAGCCCGGTGGAAAGCTGGTAATCGTAATCCAGGTTCTGATTAATCGGCAGAATAAACAAACGAAGATAGGTCAGGATAACCCTGAACTGAGTGAAAAAATATTCTTTCATGGATATGGAATAGTAATATCCCTGACCGGGCGGCACAGTATTAAACGGGTTGGTCGAAGGGGAAAGCAGGAAAAACAACAGGATAAAAATTACCAGCATGATAAAAGAAAGGATAAGGCTGTTATCCTTCCTTTCCGGTTTCCAGGATGTAGTCTTGAGAAAACAATAATCGTATAAAAGAATGGCAAAGGGCAAAGTAAAGACAATCTCCTTCGTAAGCATACCCAAAATCGCGGAGATAAGCGAGCCGCCGAATAGAATCGTTCTTGTATTTTTATTTCCTTGCAAGAGTTTTCCCCGGACAAAGAGAATTAAGGACAAAAGATAAAACAGAGTAGCCAGCGAGGCAAAACGCTGGGCGATATATGTTACTGACTGTGTAGCCAGAGGATGGGTTACAAAGAGCAGGCCGGTCAGAAAAGCCAACATCGGTTTATGTCTGCTGATTTCTGTCTCCTTCATGACCGGGGTAGACAGAGTCAGCCATGTCAGCCACCAGATGAGCAACGCATTGATCAGGTGAATGATCAGATTAACCAGATGATATCCCCAGACATCGAGACCGTGAAAATAATAGTTGAGGGCAAACGTCAAAGTACCTATGGGGCGGGATGGGAAAAGCATAAACCAGTCGACGATTCCCGGTGAAGCTATCTTATCAATCTTCTCAAAAAAATCAGCGTCGTCGAAATGGAGGGAACAATCAAAAGAATTGGAATAAGCGATGATGCCTGTAATAAGGATGATAAAAATTAAAAAGAAATTATAAGTGTAATTTTTTCTTATCTGAAACTTTCTTTCTTCTGTATCAACAATTTTATGAAGTGCTTGTATTTGTTCCACATTTTTTTGCTCTGTCATGTTATGTTTCGTGCCCTGAGCTTAAATCCGTTGGTTTTTTTGTTACGGGACGAATTATTTTGCCAGATGAAGTTTTTTAATATCCACATGATCACTTATCATCTTTTCGATCAGGCAGATTTTTTCTGTGTCATCTTTTGTTGGCAGCGCTTCCAGATCATCTATTTGCTTGGCTGTCTGATAAGAATCCGTAGAAACTAAAAGCAAAGGAATGCACATCTTTTCGGCCCGGGCAATAATATTGGATTGTGGTAAAATATCATTTGTCAGGATAATTGCTGTTGAATGGCTGTCCAGTGCCGCCACAATCATGTCACTGCGATCGCCACTGGTGATGACAATTTTATTTTTCGCCTGGAAAAGAGGATCTTTCGAAACAGCGCTTGCCGAAACTGATCCGATAAAAACATTTTCTACTATACCATTCAAGTTATTTTCTCCCGCAATAATTTTGGCAAATAGACGGTCAGCCAGATAATTAACGGAGAAGAAAGGTAATTCTTTATAATAGGGAATTACACCTAACACATTTATCCCCAATTGATGTATTTTGGGCAGGTAAATATCATTGAATTCGTTAATGTTGGTAACTTTGTTTATGATGACGCCTTGCAGTGTTGCTTTCTCCATCTGAATTCTTTTCTTTAAAAAAATAATATCGTCAAAAATGGTGTCTTCATTGCCGCTGGACACTACCAGTAAGCCGGCATCCAAATATTGTGCTAGAGAGATGGCGTCAAGATAAACGGAAGAACCGTAGGTGATATCTTTCCCGGCTTCGATAAAAACGACATCTTTTTTATCACCGGCAATGGACAGAAGCTCGGATAGTTTTTGTTTAGTCATTTCTTCGTCCAGCATGGACATAAGCTTGGAAGGATGAAAGCCGATGCTCAGATTTTCACCGCTTTCTTCCATCACCAAAATATTGGATATCAAAGCGGCATCGTAATCCCACAGTTTCTTTTTACGATAGATCAGTCTTTCACCGAAGGGCTTCATATAGCCGGTTTTCATGTTCAATGCTTTTGCCAGGCCAATAATAACACTGGTCTTACCTGCGCTCTGACGCATTGATGTTACAACTAGCTTATCCATTATTTCACCTCTCATTTATTGAAAGTATTATTCTTACATCAACAGCCCTTGCGCCCAAACCTTGTTCATAAAGGATCAGAGGATTAATTTCAATATCGGAAATTCCTTTGCAATAGCGGATTACAGATCCTATCCTTATTATTGTATCCACAAGAGCGTTTATATCGCGTGTCTTTTCACCGCGAACGCCCAGAAGCAAGGGATAAGAACGAATTTCTTTGATCATTGCTATTATCTCCTGTCGTCCAATAGGTACTGCGCGGAAAGAAACATCTTTCATTACCTCCACATAAATTCCACCCAGGCCGACCATTACTGTCGGGCCGAAAGAGCCGTCTATTCTTGCCCCGACAATCATTTCCGTTCCATTCGGGACCATTTCCGATACAGCCACTCCTTCGATGACGGCGCGGGGCACACGAGCGCGGCAATTGCGCATAATCGCTTCATAAGCGGAAATTATTTCTTCTTCATTATCCAGATCGAGGGCGATGCCGCCGGCATCACTTTTGTGCAGAATATCCTTGGAAACAACTTTCATGACTAACGGATAGCCAATCATTGCGGCGCTCTGCAAAGCTCCTTCTATGCTTGTGGCGATAAGGCTTTTGGGAACAGAAATACCGATAATATTCATCACGTCCTGACCTTCGTGGGCAAATAGAAACGACCGGCCTTCTTTACGGGCGTTGTCCACAATATTGTCGATAGCTGCCGCGTCGATTTTTAAATCCGCAACGTCATCTTCTTTTTCTTCAAAGTATCTTTTATAGGAATACATTGCGCCCAGAACCTCTACTCCTTCATAAATATCTTCATAAACCGGAATATTTTTCCGGCGCGCTTTCCTGGTATAGTCGTCAATTGTTTCGCCACCCAATAAACCGAAAACAATAGGTTTGCCGGCAGCTTTGAATTGACTGTAATTCTGTTCCACGGCTACATTCAAATTTTCATCGGTAAAAAGAGAAGTTTCGCAAAACACGCCAATTACGGAATGAATTTCAGAATCATGCAGGGCCGCATTAAAAGCTTTTGTATAATCTTCGGCCTTAGCCTGACCGGTTATATCTATCGGATTTTTTGTTGACCCGAACTCCGGTGCTGATGGCGAAAAAATTGTTTTTAAATGCTGGAGATCGTCATAAAGTTTTACATTATATTTTTCGCAGGCGTCAGTGGCCATAACCCCGGCTCCGCCGCCATTGGTAATGATGACAGTGTTATCGCCAGCAGGCGGGGGATTGTGGGCAAGAAATTTGCTCCATTCAAAAGCTTGAGTCATGTTTTCCGCTCTTAGAACACCGCATTGCTTGATTATATCGTCAAATACTGTATCGGAGCCGGCCAGCGATCCCGTATGTGATGCCGCGGCCATTGCTCCCCGCGTAGACCGGCCAGCCTTGATTATAACGACCGGTTTTATTTTAGTGGCGCGTTTGAGTGTTTCGACCAATCTTTCTCCGTCGCGCACTCCCTCCATGTAGATAAGGATAACTTTTGTCCGGTCTTGCGTAATCAGATATTCTAAAAGATCACCTTCATCAACATCAGCTTTGTTTCCTACAGAAACAATTGTCGAGAGGCCGACATTGCCGACCGTGGCCTGACCAATCATGGATAAACCTAAAGCGCCGCTCTGTGTAATAATGCCAAGATTGCCTGAAGGAATGACACTGCCGGCAAAAGTTGCGTTTAATGACACCTCTGCCGTAAAGAGGCCGAAAACATTTGGTCCCAGGATACGCATGCCTTTTTCATGGGCGGCTTCTATAAGTTTCCTTTCTTCCTCTATTTTGCCAATTTCGGAAAAACCGGAGGTTATAACCATGGCGTACTTTACACCTTTGGTTGCGCATTCTTTTATGGATTCCAGAACAAATTTCGCGGGAATTGTGATACATGCGGTATCGATTTCTTCCGTCACATCCAGGATATTTTTATATGCTTTTATGCCTTCAATTTCTCCGCCTTTAGGATTAATCGGCACAATTTTATTTTGATAACCACTTTTAATAATATTGCTGATTACCGCATTGCCGATTTTGCCTTTATCATTGGAAGCTCCAATAATGGCAATTGACCGCGGCTCAAACAAATACTTAATGTTTTGGTCTTTAATCATTTAATTTTGCCTTGCGTCATTATTAATAGAAAGCCCCGATCTTTTTCATGTTGACATCTATTCTGGTCTTCTTTATACAAAACGCAAATTTTTACTGATTTCATAAAAATTTAAAGTTCTTAAACATTCTTTCAATATAGCATATTTAATTATGGATATAATAATAAATTTTATAGATTTTTTTATTCATCTGGACAAATACTTGCCCGGAATTGTCCAAAGTTTTGGCGTTTGGGCTTATGTGATTCTATTTCTTGTTATTTTTTGTGAGACCGGCCTCGTGATTACACCAATTTTACCCGGTGATTCCCTTTTATTCGCTTTGGGAGCTTTGGCTGCCCAAGGAGCTTTAAATATTGAGATTTTATTGGTTTCGCTTTGTATAGCTGCCATTGTCGGAGATACGGTAAATTATTCTATCGGACATTTTATCGGGCCGAAAGTTTTTCATTACGAGGATGGCCTTTTTTTCAAAAAAGAATATCTATTAAGAACGCACCGGTTTTACGAAAAACATGGCGGTAAAACAATTGTTTTTGCCCGCTTCATTCCTATCATCCGCACTTTTGCACCTTTTGTGGCCGGTGTTGGTGCCATGAGTTACTTAAATTTTATTATATACAACATAAGTGGCGGAGTGGCCTGGATTTGCCTTTTTCTTTTAGGCGGCTATTTTTTCGGAGCGATTCCGGCCGTAAAAAATAATTTTACACTGGTCATCATGGCGATTATTATTGTTTCAGTTATGCCGGGAATTGTCGGATACTGGCACCAGCGGCGCAAATCATTAAAAAGGTAATAAATAATAAAAATTTTTAGAAGAAAATTTGTTATTGCCATTGATAACGCAGTAGTGTTTTCCCCTTTATTTTATAATAGATATTACCATATAGTACCGCAAACGGCTGGTGGTAGCCCCGTTGAAACTGCTATTATCCATAAATTTTTGCTTGTAAAAATTTATTTTTCATGGTCAAGTAAAAACACATTAGCTGGATTGTCCTGTATTTTCCTGATTTCGGTGCAGTGACCATATAATATATTTATACTAATTTTAGGCTTGACATTCGATTTTTACAAATATATGGTAATGTGAATAAAACTTCAAAAATCGAGATATATAAATTTCCGGATTAGTTTAAAAGATATTTTAGGAGCCTACCAGGAGCCTGTCCAGAAATGAAAAAAAATAGTAAGCCAACGAAAATCAAGTTGTTCTTGCTCGGTCGGGGTTTGCTTGCCGTGCTAACCTCATCTATCTTCTTTTTTATGTCATCGTCAATATGCTTTGCGCCAACAAAGATAATGGATGACTCTGGTTTTGCTAAAACCAAAGCAATCAACTTTGCGGGAAAGAAGATGATGTCTGATGAAGAGCTTTCCAATACCAACGCTCAAGCGTTTTTCAGTTTAAATCAAACCTCCAATCAGTATGGCAGCCAGAATGTAATCACTTTGAACCTTGGTGTCAGAGTAGATGTATTAGCCCATGTAGATTCTTTTAAAATCGGTTATTGGAATAACGGTGGTTTGGGCTGGGATTATAATGTGACAAACTTCTATTTCGGCGGTTCCGATCAGCATAGCAACGTCAATGCCGCACCGCTTGTTTTAAAAGGATTATTTTTGCAGGTAGGTTTTGATAATATCTCCAGTCCCACGCAACGTAAACTCAATTATATAGATTTTGGTACGATGAGTGCCAGCGGTCCCGTAACAGGAAGCTTTCGTATGTTGAATGCGCTGGCGTCGAATGCCGGTACGGGACAGAATAATGGTGTATTAATCAGACAGACGGCAGCCGGAAGACAAACAATTACCTTTGCTAACGAACCGATGACATTTCTGTTTGCGGCAAAGTATAATTATACAGATAATGGTGGAGACACTACCAGTAATTTGCGAGGATTTTTTCAGAAAATTCCTAATCAGAGTACTAAACTAGGTTATGATCTAAATTGATTTTTAAGGGTAATTAAGAATTCACAAAGGCTTACTAGCATCCGGCATACGGATGTAAATTGTATAGTAAGGGAGGCAGGTTTAGTTTTATATTCTTTAACCACGGCCGGGGGGAAAGAAGCATTTGTTATAGGGGGACGAATGATGGTTCTTTCGCTGGCACAAAAAAATTTAGGAGGGTCAAGCATGAAGAGAATTTTGTTGTTAACAGTTATTGCAGTATTTGTAATGATGCCGTTTGCGTCGTTTGCCAAGACAGCTATTTCCGATAGCGAACTTGGTGCGGTTACCGCTCAGACAGGTGTCACCATTGATTTCACTGACTTTCGATTGGGCTCAATATCAATAGGAACTATTTCCTGGGGCGATAATGGCTTTGGCAGCACGTACACTGGCGAAGGCTGGGTTGGTCAATCTCTTACATTGTCAGATAATGCTGTTAATATAACCGGCACCATGGATATTGATGTTGGTACCAGTGGTAACAGAACTGCTATTGGAATCAAACTGCCCACAATCAATGTTACAGGGAATGTGGAAATGGTAGTTAAACTGGCTGCTGATAAAACACTTACGACCAACGCCGGAATATTGGGTACATCTTATATTTCAGGACTCAGCATTAATCCGAGTGGTACACTGATTATTTACGCTCATTAATAATTGAGCAAAACGGCGTTTGTTTAGCCGAATTGTGTAAAATGAAATTATAAGGCGTTTGTTTGAGCCGTTAATATTATAAAAGAGTGTGCAAAAAGAGGCATGGGCAAATGGTTTGTCCATGCCCTTTAGGCGCCTTAAAAATGAGATGCTGTAACTGGAATAATAAAAAGCGACGAGAGGAACATATGAAGAAAAAATTAGCATTGGCAATTATTTTAGTATTTGTAATGATACCTCTGGTATCATTTGCCAGGACAGCTATTTCCGATAGCGAACTTGATTCTGTTATCGCTCAAGAGGGTGTTACAATCGAATTCGTTAATCTTACATTAAATAACGTAAGCCTGACCACTTTTGCCTGGGGTGATGCAGGTGGATTCACCGGATACACGGGTGACGGCTGGGCCGGGCTGGGAAATATCACCATAGGCGGCGATTTGGTCGTAATGAACGGTCCCATGGTCATAGATATCGGTACCAACGGTACTACCAGAGTTAACATCCTGCTGCCTACTATTAGTCTCGGTGGCACAAATGGTATGAATGTTACTGCTTCGATAAAACTGGATAGTACCAGTGCTCTTAGCGGAGCAAGCGCGACAGCGGGAGTTTTGGATATTAAGGGATTAAAAGGCCAGATTTCCGGCACATTACAGGTTTACGCTCATTGATGCGTTCTGGAGAAAATATCCGGTGTAATAATAACCGGATATCGGGATGTGAAAAAAAGCACGGGCGATTGCTCGCGATTACTTTCTCAACCACTTCACAATAGTGGCAAAAAGAGGTGCGACTTGTGCTAAAAAATAAATTTATTAAGACCTTCTTACTTATCTTGATTGCTTCATTCTTTTTTACTTCATCTGTATATGCCAATATGCGGGTGATGAGCGAGGAGGATCTTACTCTGGTTGACGCCAAGAATGGATTAACCATTGCCTTAAATGCAGATATTTACCTGCAGGCGGCGAGTATCGGTCTTTATACTACCACTGCACAAACTTCAGGAATTTACCTGCCTTACGTGTTAATCGATAACAGCACTACGGGTGGTACTTACTCATCTCCCCAAACTGTTAACGTTGATTCCACCATTGTAATGGATGTCGGAACGGCTTCGGGAAAAACCTGGCTCAACATAAGTGGAATGAGAATATACAATCCGATTGGTATAACCATAGGTACGGCAGATGGTACAACAGGTAACGACAACAGAGGTATTAATATCGTTGATACCAACACTCGTTATATCGGCAATCTTTTAATTAGAGGTATTTTCATGGGGAGAACGCTGACCAATGGAACCACTGGCTATTCTCCTCCCGGTAATACTCAAACCTTTACCATGGGTAGCCTTCCGTCCATAACCGTATCACCTCATGCAACTCAGGGGCTTGATCTCTATGCCTCGCTGAATGCGTATATAAACACGCTTGAATATCGTTTTAGACCGGCGGATTCAACGAATGAGTTTAAGATATCAGGAATATATGCGTGTGCCAGCTTTACCGGCAATCCGGAGACGCCTTCAACCTGGGTCGGTTCCGGCAATCTCAGGTTGGGCAACTTTGCTTATAACCAATCATATGGTGCTTACAACAAGGGAAGCATAACAACGACGCTCTATGCAACTGCGGATGTTGGTACATTAAGTGGCACAACATATTTAAATTTAAACCTTCCCATGACCGGATCAATAAGGGTCAATGATTTTCGAATGGATAGTACCGGAAGTTTTGGTCCGATTGCGGTTGACGGTATGACCATGAGGACGGTTAATGTGAGGCTCTATAATCTGTAATATCTAAAAAGAAAGAACATAGCCGCTGGTAGTGTGCTTTCTTCTCTGGTTTAATTTTCGAAGTAAGTGACAACATCGTCAATCATGAAATAGAAGGATTTTCAATGGGAGCATTAGTAATTGCCGCCATATTCGCAATTGTAGTTGGTTTTACCGGTAGTGTTTATACTCTCAGGGAGCAGCCGAAATCGGAAGTAGAACTTCCCGTTTCCGGCCCCGGCCCGGGTTATATCCGGGCTTATGTAAATCCGCTTTCGGAAATAAAAAAAACACATATCATAAAACAGGGGTATGATTACAGTTGTGGCTCCGCCGCCCTTGCCATGATTCTCAATTTTTATCTTGGAGAAAATTTTACCGAAAAACAGGTAATTCAGGGTCTTATCCGTTACGGTGACATCGAACAGATATCAAAACGACAGGCTTTTTCTCTACTGGATATGAAAAAGTTCGTTAATGTACTGGGTTACGAGGGAAATGGCTACAAAGTTGACCTGGAAGATTTAAAAACGTTGAACACGCCGTGTATAATCCCTATAAAAATTTTCGATTACCGTCATTTTGTCGTTTTCAGAGGAGTTTACAAGGGACATATATTTCTGGCTGATCCCTGGAGAGGAGACATCAGTTTTAGTCTCGAAGAATTCGTTGACAAATGGTACGAAAAAGTCATTTTTATCGTTTCTACAAAGGATACAGAGAAAACGCTTGCTTTGCTTCAATTGAAAGAAGAAGATCTGGTTTTTATTGATGAAGATGCTACGCTGCAGATTATTTCCGATCCCAATAATATGGCCGCAACCGCTAATTCCGAAAGGGAATATAAACGAGTTGTGGAAGTACCGGGCGAATTTCAGTACTACAGAGGCAAAAAATAGTAATTATTTTAGCAAGATGAAATTAGACATCATAAGCCTTAAAGAAATAGGCTCCCCGCATTTTTCTTATAAATAATAACAATTCCTGCAAAGTTTCAGATGCCTGTTTTGTATCGGTTCCTGGCGGCGTAAACATGCTTGAATAACGGCTGTGTTGGTTTTATTTCTGCTGAATTGGTAGTTTGAATCCCGACGTTGTCGGGACGAAGCGTAGAGGAAAGCGTCCCAAATTCCAGAAACATAATGAACTGAAGTATGTTGGACTAATTGTCCCGTATAAGAGGGGTTTAATACCACGCATCTTGCTTTGAGTCCCATACCCGTGATTAAAATTCCTTACTGCGAATGAACTTTATGGCGTTACGGAAAATGGCCAGACCTTGTCCCTCTTCAGGTAGTTTTTCTCTTGTCCAGCGTGGATGGTTGGTTCGATGCAAATATGCTTCGGGGTGGGGCATCAGGCCGAAAAGGCGGCCGGATTCGTTACATAATCCTGCAATGGCATTTATCGATCCGTTTGGGTTAGCCGGGTAGTCGCCGGCCGGCCGGCCGCTTTTATGGCAGTATTGAAGCGCAAAAAGATTTTTCTGATCAATTTGCCGGAGAATGGCAGAGCCGTCATGGATAAATTTACCTTCGCCGTGCCGTACAGGCATATACAATATACCGGTACCTCTTGTATAAATACAGGGGCTTTGTTCGTTCGTTTTTAGATAGACCCATCGGTCTTCAAATCGTCCGGAATCATTATAGGTCAGGGTAGCGCTTTGTTTACCGTAATTGCCATTTAGCGCAGGGAGCAAACCCAATTTGATCATTAACTGAAAGCCGTTACAGACACCCAATATTAAATTACCGGCATTGATGAAATTAAGTAATTGTTCAAAAAGTATTTCTTTGTGATCTTTGATCCGGGCGTGCAGGAAGCGGTTGGTCCCGGCTTTTGCCGATCCCAGGTCGTCGCCATCGAGGAAACCGCCCGGAAGATTAAGAAAAGAATAATTATCCAGACGCTTTTCTCCATAAAGTAATTCACTGATGTGTACAATATCGACAACATCGGCGCCCGACAATTTACAGGCGTGAGCCATTTCCATTTCACAGTTTGTGCCGTTACCGGTCAAAACGATTACTTTAACTTTACGGGACATACATCAATCCTGCTTTAAAAATTAAGGGGTTTTTGCCAGGCTTCCTTGAGTTTGCTTATTTTTTCTTTGATAATCGGATTGCCGCCTAAGCCACTTACCTGAAAGAGACCGTTCCCGGTGACAAAACCTATTTCACTTATGATATTTCCGGCCATAATTTTCTCAAATTTTCTTTTATCTTCCGGATTTATGGTAACTACAAAACGGCTGGCCGTCTCAGAAAATAAAATGTAATCATTTCTTTTTTTGCCGGTGTATGGAACACGATTTAAATCGATGTTCATTCCCAGATCGCCCGCAAAAGCTGTTTCGGCAAGAGCAACAGCCAATCCGCCATCAGCGCAGTCATGACAGGAAGCAATAAAACCTGATTGTATGGCCTTGTGCAATGCCCTGTATATTTTTATCGCTTTTGCGGCATTTACTTGGGGAACATTGTTACCGATAAATTTTTGCCGGGCGAACCATTCCGAGCCGCCTAATTCTTCTTTTGTTTCGCCGATGATATAAACCATATCCTGCGGTTGTTTGGCATCCATGGTGACGGCTTTTCTTACATCTTTAATTTTACCGATAACGGAATATAGAATCGTCGGCGGAATGGAAATTTTCGTGTTACCTATCTGGTAATCATTTTTCATGCTGTCTTTGCCGGAAATACAGGGAACTCCGAAGGCTGTTGTATAATCGTAAATGGCCATATTGGCGCGAACCAGCTGTGCCAATTTATATTCACCGTCGGGTGTTTTTGCCGATTTCACGGGATCGCACCAGCAGAAATTATCAAGACCGGCCAGATGGTCGAGATCGGCGCCAACTGCCACCGCGTTGCGGATTGCTTCATCAACGGCACACGCGCTCATGTGATAAGTATCGATATCACTGTAACGCGGACAAATACCATGCGCCACGACAACTCCTTCCATGGAATCCAGAACAGGCCTGATTATTGCGGCATCGGAAGGACCGTCATTTTCAGCGCCTACCAGAGGCTTAATTACGCTGCCTCCCTGAACTTCATGATCGTATTGACGCACTACCGATTCTTTGGAACAAATGTTCAAGCGGGAAAGCATTTCTGTAAGAGCTTTGCCCAAATAAGCCGGCGGCGCGAAACGAGGTTCTTTATATTCAGACTGTTTCCATTTTGCGGTTAACTTCATTTGGGGAACACCTTCGTGGAGAAATTCCATATCGATGTAGGCAACGGTTTTACCACCAAAGAGAACATGAAAATTACCCGAAGAAGTAAATTTCCCCAAAACAGTTGCTTCCACGTCCATTTTTCCGGCCAGTTCCAGAAATTGTTTTATCTTCCGTGGATCAACTGCCAGTGTCATGCGTTCCTGTGCTTCCGAGACAAGAATTTCCCATGGTTGCAGGCCTGGATATTTTAAAGGCGCGTGAATGAGGTCGAATTCGCAGCCGCCGGAGTGTGTTGCCATTTCACCTATTGAAGAAGAAAGACCTCCCGCTCCATTGTCGGTAATGGCGCGATAAAGTCTCAGGTCGCGCGCGACAAGCAGAAAGTCGGTCATTTTCTTCTGAGTTATTGGATCGCCAATCTGCACTGCAGTTACCGGTGAGTCTTCGTGCAGTTCTTCCGAGGAAAAGGTTGCACCGTGAATGCCGTCCTTGCCGATGCGCCCGCCGGTCATCACAATCAGATCGCCCGGTTTGATTTCCTTTTGATGTGTTGTTTTTCCCTTAATCCGTGCAGGCATTATTCCGGCTGTTCCGCAGTAAACCAGTGGCTTGCCCAGAAAACGTTCGTCAAAAACAATGCTGCCGTTGACAGTCGGGACACCGCTTTTGTTTCCACCGTGTTCCACACCTTCGCGTACTCCTTCATAAATACGACGCGGATGAAGAATGCGCGGTGGCAGTTTCTTTTTATGAAACGGCGAGGCAAAACAGAACACATCGGTGTTGAAAATCAGCCTGGCGCCAAGTCCGGTGCCAAGTGTATCGCGGTTGACGCCGACAATGCCGGTAAGTGCTCCACCGTATGGATCGAGAGCAGAAGGCGAATTGTGTGTTTCTACTTTAAAAACCAGATTAAAAGTATCGTCAAATTTAATAATGCCGGCGTTATCTACAAAGACAGAAAGACAAAAATCTTTTCTGCCTTTGGCTTTGCGTATTTTTGCGGTGGAACCTTTGATATAAGTTTTAAAAAGTGAATCAATTGTTTTTTTCTTTTTTCCGTCGGTGTATTTTATCAGGCTGTTAAATATTTTATGTTTGCAATGTTCCGACCATGTTTGCGCCAGGCATTCCATCTCGACATCGGTAATGCTCTTGCTAATCCCCATTTTTTTTCTTTTTTTGATAGTATTTCTGTTTCGATAGTAGTTTTGGATTGCCTTCATCTCTTCCAGATTTAAAGCCAGAATCCGATCCCTGCTGATTTTTAAAAGTTCATCTGCCCCTGCCGTAGTTAGATCGATTTCCTCCACAGTGATTTCGGCTTTACCTGATACCTGCGGGATGTAAATTGGCGTTCCGTAGTCGAAATTAAAGTCGTTTTTGGAAACAATTTGATAACGCTCGATTAAATCGTTTGCTAAAAGACCGGAAGCTATTTTTTCTGCATCATTTCGGGTGATTTCTCCGGTTATGAGGTATTGACGGGAAGTATAGACACTGATTTTGCGTTGACCAATCTTAGTGCCCAGAAGCAGTTCAATTGCTTCCCGGGCAGTTTTGCCTACATTATCGGTAACACCCGGACGGAAACCAACTTCGATCAGCCAATCGAAATCACCGGCCAAAGGTTTGTTAATGGAATAATTTTGAATTACAGGATCCGAAAGAGGGCCACAGGCAGCATTATTTAATTCGTCTTTGTTTAAGTCACCGGTAACTGTATAAACTTCAATGGTACTTACTTTTACGACCGGAAACGAAAAATTATCGATAATCCGCTTTTTTATTTTTTCGCCTAAAGCATCGCGAATGCCGTTTTTGAAACCAACTTCAATTCTGCTAGCCATGATCAACCTTGGTGTAAAGGATTATTTAATCCGCCAAATCAGGCGAACGCTGGATTTTATACCGAAAAGCTGTAAATTATGCAACTTACAAATATGTTTCTTAATCAATACAAGGTCTTGGCCTGGTACGGATGGATCTGATGAAAGCGATATAAGATCAGGTCATTTCGCTTGACATACCGGTATTTTAACCGATATATTCAGTCCTCTTTTTCATAGCGTTTGCTTTGCAGAAAGATTTTATCCGGCTGGTTGCGGAGAAAAAAATGGAAGTAGTTTTGATAATAATTATAGTCCTGATGATTGCCGGTTTTGCTCTTTTATACTGGCGGGCTTCGCGGGGGTCTGTTGATTTTGCGAATCTTATAAGCAGGCTGGACAATTTACGGGATTTTCAGGAACGAATCGATCGTTCGGTGCGCGAAGAAATCGCGCGTTCACGGGCGGAGGTGCAGGTACAGGCACAGCAGGAGCGAACTGAACTTGCGCAGTCATTTAAATCATTTGAGGGTTCGGTGCAGATGCGTCTTTCTGAACTGACCGCTGCCACTGAAAAGAAAATAGAAGCTGTCCGGCTGGTTATTGATGAGAAGCTCAAACAGATTCAGGAAGATAATACCCGCCAGCTGGAACTGATGCGCGAAACAGTCAATGAAAAACTGCACAATACTCTGGAAACCAGACTAGGAGAAGCTTTCAAGCTGGTGAGTGATCGGCTGGAACAGGTGCATCAGGGATTAGGTGACATGCGCAATCTGGCTGCCGACGTTGGCAATTTGCAGAAGGTGCTGACCAACGTCAAGGTACGCGGCACCTGGGGAGAGGTGCAATTAGGCGCGCTTCTGGAAGAAATCCTTTCTCCGGAACAATACCTGAAAAATGTTAAGATTCAGGAAAATGGGAGCGATTTTGTCGAATTCGCCATCAAGCTTCCCGGTCAAAGCGATTCGCCCGCTGATTCCGTGCTGATTCCGGTGGATGCGAAATTTCCGGTAGAAGATTATCAGCGCCTGCTGGACGCGCAGGAACGGGCGGATGCCGTCGCAGTGGACAACGCTGTCCGTCAGCTTGAGGCAAGCATCAAAAAAGCAGCGAAAGACATTTCTCAGAAATATCTCGCGCCACCCAAAACGACTGATTTCGGCATTATGTTTCTGCCATCGGAGGGGCTCTACGCCGAGGTTATCCGCCGTACTGCTTTGGTTGCCGTTCTGCAGCGAGAACATCATATCGTTGTTACCGGTCCTACCACTTTTGCTGCACTTTTAAACAGTCTGCAGATGGGTTTCCGCACGTTGGCCATTCAGAAACGCTCCAGTGAAGTCTGGAAGGTGTTGGGGGAAGTTAAAACAGCGTTTGGCAGATTTGGCGACACACTGGATGCTGTGCATAAAAGACTGGAACAAGCCGCCACTTCAGTGGATGATGCCCGAAAGAAATCAAAAACTATTCAGAATAAATTGCGCGATGTGGAAGTACTTCCCGACACATCTGCTGAGATTATTCTTGAGAATAAAATATCTAATGAGGAAGATCTTTAACCGGAATTTTATGCTTTTCAAGACAGAAGCTAATTATTGATACAGTTTGTTGTCTGGAAAGAAAAAATATTTGTTTATGAGGGGAAAATGGAAGATGTAGTTGGACGCAAAAAAATTACTAAAAAGCGTTCTGAGCGTAAAGAAATAGAAGAAGCGCTTCGTGAAAGCGAAGATAAGCGACGTTTCATTCTTAAAGATATTGAAGAAGCGTATTACGAAACTGATATGGTTGGCAAGTTTACCTTCATTAATGATGCAATGTGTAATTTAACTGGATATACCAGAGAAGAATTAATCGGCAAGAGATATTGGCATCTTGTAAATGAAACGACCATTAAAACGCTGAAGGATGCTGTAGATAAAAGTTACAAGACAGTAAATATACTGGACATGGAAGCTACCAGAAAAGACGGAACGAAATTGATTTTCGAAACGTCTATCTCAGTTATAAGAGATATTGAGGGAACGCTGATCGGATTCAGGGGTATTTCCCGTGATGTCACCAAACGCAGACAGATGGAGTATGCCTTGAAAATGAATCAGGAGGAACTGATTAAGAAAAACAAGGAAATCGATGAAAGTAGAGAAAAAATTCAACTTGCCCTGGAAAAACTTGGTAAGACCCATGAAGAACTAAAAACCTCTCAACTGAAGATTCTGCAGCAGGAGAAGATGGCTTCCATTGGCCAGCTTGCCGCCGGCGTGGCTCACGAAATCAACAATCCCCTGGCATTTATCTCAAGTAACTTGGGGACGCTTGATAAATATATTAATAAATTAATTGATTTTATCCAAACTCAGTCGGAGGTGATTGAATCTCTTCAGCATACAGATGTTGTTGGAAGAATTGAGGAAAAGCGAAAAGAATTAAAACTGGATCGAGTTATAGATGATATAAAAGAACTTATTGTAGAATCTGTTGACGGTTCGGAAAGAATGAAAAAAATCATTCACGAACTGAATTGCTTTTCCAGAATGGATGAAGAAGACTACAAAGAAGCGGACATCAATTACTGTATCGAAAGTGCCGTCAGTATAGTCTGGCCCGAATTGAAATATAAAGCTACCCTGAAAAAAGATTACGGCATTTTGCCTGTTACTAAGTGTCATCCTCATCAGATAAATCAGGTAATGGTGAATCTTTTGATTAATGCCGTTAACTCCATTGAAGAGCAGGGGGAAATTACAATTAAGACATGGGATAAAGATCAATCAATCTGGATGGAGATATCGGATACCGGTCGTGGTATTCCTGAGGGGAACCTCAATAAGATATTCGAACCTTTCTTCACCACTAAGGAGATTGGTAAAGGAACAGGTTTGGGGTTAAGCATTACCTATGAAATTATCCAGAGGCATAAGGGCGATATTACGGTTAAAAGTAAAACAGGAACAGGAACAACATTTACTATAAGGATACCGGTCATTTAACAAAGAATGAATTAATCAGTAAATACGGTTGATTTTTGCCGGATGAATTATATTGTTTTGCGTTTGATTAGATGACTAAATTAAAAATGGAGGTGTGTATGTCAAAAAGTATTTTCAAGATAGTTTTGGGTTCATTTTTTTGTTTATTGGTTGGCTCCATGGCTTTTGCCGCTGAACCGGTAAAGATCGGTGCGCTGTTTTCTGTGTCCGGTCCCGCTTCGTTTCTTGGTGAACCGGAGCGCAATACGGCGGAAATGATGGTAGCCCAGATAAACAAAGCAGGCGGAATAAAAGGGCGTAAATTGGAACTTATCGTTTATGATACTCAGGGTGATGCTACTAAGGCTGTACAGGGAGTCAATAAATTAATTAAAGATGATAAAGTGGTAGCTATAATCGGGCCCAGCACGACAGGTGACAGTATGGCAGTAATCCCCGTTATCGAAAAAGCGGAAATACCCCTTATTTCGTGCGCGGCTGGTATTAAAATAACCGATCCGGTTAAAAAATGGGTATTCAAAACTGCACAAAACGATGTTCTCGCCGTAATAAAAATATACAAGTATCTGCAGAAACAGAAGATTTCCAAGATAGCAATACTTACAGTATCGGATGGTTTTGGATCATCAGGGAGAGAGCAGCTTAAATTACAGTCAAAAGAATTCGGCATGCAGATAATTTCGGATGAAACATATGGTCCGAAAGATGACGACATGACTGTTCAGCTGACAAAAATACGCGACAGTGAAGCCCAGGCGATAATTTGCTGGGGAACCAATCCCGGACCGGCCAAAGTTGCCAGAAACGTCAAGCAGCTGGGAATAAAGCTTCCCCTGTTTATGAGCCACGGCGTTTCCTCCAAGAAATTTATTGAGCTTGCCGGCGAGGGAGCAGAGGGAATTATCCTCCCGTCCGGACGTGTCATCGTTGCCGATCAACTGCCCAAATCTGATCCGCAGAAAAAAGCACTGATGAACTATGTGAATGAATATCAGAAAAACTACAAAGTGGAAGGTGATCATTTCGGCGGTCATGCCTTTGACGCGATTATGCTGTTAAAGGGGGCAATGGAAAGAGGAGGATTTTCTCCTGCGGCAATTCGTGATCAGCTCGAAAAAACTAAAAAATTCGCGGGTATCGGCGGAACATTTACTTATTCTCCGCAGGATCATGCCGGCTTGACCGTTGACGCTTTCGTCTTGGTCAAGATTGAAAAAGGCGACTGGAAGTTGATTAAATAATAGAGAGCTCAGTAATGCTGTGTCAGCGGTGCGGGTGTTAATTAATATAACCCGCACCGCCTTAATATTTACGGGCAAGTCACGATATAATCTTATACCAATTATAAATCAAAAATGATATTGATGATGTCAAGTATATTACCAACGCATAATCCCTGGTGGTCTCGTTGTAACCTTTAAATTATTCAGGTTATTAGATTATGTGAGAATTAGCACTGCGAATAAAAATAGAGTTTTTTAAAATAATAATTACATATGGATGACTCACGGCAATTATTTCAATATGTTTTATCCGGTCTTTCTAACGGCGCCATATATGCCCTGATTGGGTTCGGTTTTGCCATGATTTATAATGCCACCGGCATCATAAATTTTGCGCAAGGCGAATTTGTTATGCTCGGCGGTATACTGACGGTGTTTTTTCTCGCTGTTTTAAACCTGCCGATGATACCGGCAATAGTGCTGGCCGTCGCTATTTCGACAGTTGTCGGCGTCTGTTTTGAACGCCTGGCCATCAGGCCTCTGCAAAACGCGAAGCCGCTTAGTCTTATTATTATTACTATCGGTGCCAGCATTTTCATTCGTGGGGCAGCGATGCTTATCTGGGGAAAAGATACGCATGCCGTGCCCGCTTTCTCCGGTGACGATCCTATTTATATTGCCGGTGCAACTATTCTTCCCCAACATCTTTGGATTTTTGCTGTAACTGTTTTAATTATTATTGCCAGCAGAATATTTTTTAATTACAGCGTTACCGGCAAGGCCATGCGTGCCTGCGCTTATAATGCTCAGGCAGCGGGATTAGTTGGCATTAATGTTAAAAATATGGTTTTGCTCTCGTTTGCGATCAGTTCGGCTATCGGTTCGATGGCTGGCATAATCATTGCGCCATTAACCATGACTTCTTATGACGTAGGCGTCATGCTGGGTCTGAAAGGTTTTTGCGCAGTGATTATCGGTGGAATGAGCAGTGGTTTAAGTACTGTGATGGGAGGGCTTTTGTTGGGTTTACTGGAAGCTTTGGGTGCCGGTTATATTTCTGCCAGTTATAAGGACGCAATTGCCTTTATCATTTTGCTGCTGATTCTCTTTGTCCGACCGGAAGGATTGTTTGCGAAAAAAGAAACGGAAAGATTTTAACTGCATAATCTCTAAAATTTTCAGAGATTAAATTTGAGTCTGAAAGAAAATAAATATTATGACAGGGGAAAGGCGACAAATAATAATTTTTTTAATTTTCGCCGCAATGGTGCTTGCGGCGCCATTTTTTCTAAAAGGTAATTATCTTTTAAATGTGCTTGTTTTTGTCGGCATAAATACCATGCTGGCCGTAGCCCTGAATCTACTTCTGGGATATGCCGGGCAGATTTCGCTCGGACACGCTGCCTTTTTCGGTATGGGCGCGTATATTTCCGGCATAATCACGACCAGATTTCCGATAGATCCCTTTCTGATTATCATTTTGGCGGCCTTTTGTGCCGGGGCGCTGGCATTTATTATCGGTTTTCCTATTTTAAAACTTAAGGGACATTATCTGGCAATGGCTACTCTTGGCTTCGGCATTATCATGTATATAATTTTTAACGAAACGGTTGATGTTACAGGAGGCCCTTCAGGATTACCCGGAATACCAAATCTGCATATAGGCTCAATGATCTTTGACAATGATTGGAATAATTATTACCTCGTTTGGATATTTACTCTGGCTGTAATGCTATTATCCATCAATTTATTCCAGTCCAGAATCGGTCGTGCGCTCAGAGCTATTCATGATTCGGAAGTGGCTGCCCGTGTTATGGGAGTCAATTCCAGAACTCTCAAAGTGCAGATTTTTGCTGTTTCCGCCGTTATTTCCGCACTAGCCGGAAGTCTTTATGCCCATATAATGACTTTTATCGCTCCGGCATCATTCGGGTTTAATTTTTCTGTTGAACTGCTCACAATGGTGGTTATTGGCGGGTTGGGCAGTATTTATGGCTCATTTCTGGG
>LNQE01000896.1_pt1 | contig 20657 bp, 18 predicted proteins | sample 603111 | NCBI WGS metagenome assembly LNQE01 (sample SAMN04260313, study PRJNA301899) | hydrocarbon metagenome | isolation source: hydrocarbon-contaminated ditch | place: Germany: Bremen | collected 1998
TTATTAAAGTATTGATTGGACGACCAACCAAATATTTAATATTGATTCAAGTTGATGAAATTTAAATGTTTTTTAGAAATTATATGCTGATATTTTTTGTTACTTTCAGCTAAAATGAGATAATTTTTGTAGTAAGGACAATTCATGAATTTCCCTTACCAATGAATATAGAAAGGAATCGAAAAACATAAAATGGAAGAGAAGAAACGAAGTCATATCTCGATTATGAGAAAATCACAACTTACCAAAGCTGCATATAGGGTTGTCAGCCGGAAGGGATATTACAATTTTACAATTAAGGATATCTCCAGGGAAACCGGACTATCTGCCGGTCTGGTCCATTATTATTTCAAGGATAAACAGGATCTCCTCCTCAATCTCATCAGGGAAACGAACGCGAACATTAAGGAGATGTTAGTCGGCGAATTAGTTAAAACGGATGATCCGGTCGTCAAGATTAAAACTTATATTGATCAGGCTTTCGCTCTTGTGGAGAAGGAAAAGGAATATTTTCATGTTATTATCGATTTTTGGTCACAGGTAAATCGCAACAACCGTATGAAGCAGGCGAACATAAAACTTTTTCAGAGTTACCGCGATGAGTGCGTTGCGATTCTTAAGGAAGGAATTCAGAAGGGTGTTTTTAAAGAGATGGATGTGAATTATATGTCCATCATGATTTTGTCTCTTGTTGAAGGTACGATGATCCAGCATTTTATCGACGAAAACGCGTTTAATTACAGAGAGTATTCGGAGAAGATGAGTGATCAAATCATGAATATCATTTTAAAAAAGTAAAAAAAGAATTGTCAAGGGCAAGGTGCATCATGCCTTTACGATGGGTTCCACGATCATAAAAGGGGGAGGTTATGGAATTTAATTTTACTGAAGAGCAGTTGATGTTTAGGGATTCGGTGTACCGTTATGGCAAAGAACAAATAGCTCCGTTATGCGAGGCGGCCGACCTCAAGGGCGAATTCAGTCCGGAGATTTGGGGCAAACTTGCTTCTTACGGCATACTGGGACTCCCGTTTCCGGAGGAACTCGGCGGCGGCGGAGCGGACATAGTTAGTTGTTGTCTTGCAGGGGAAGCTCTCGGTCACGCTGGTGTAGATGGAGGGACACTTCTCGCGTGGGGAGCGCACACATACCTTTGCGCTCACAATATTTACACATTCGGGAATGAAGAGCAGAAGAAGAAATATATACCGAAGCTTGCCAATAGCGAGTGGATTGGCTGCATGGGATTAACCGAGCCGGGATCAGGTTCCGATGCTGCATCGATGCGGACGACGGCAGTGAAGAAGGGCGACCGATACATTATTAACGGATCGAAGACATTCATTACCAACGCACCGGTATCAGACGTGTTTGTAATATTCGCTAATGCCGATCACTCGAAGAAGCACGAAGGTATTACCGCTTTTATTATTGAAAAAGGCACCAGGGGACTTTCCACGGGCAAGCCTTTTCATAAACTCGGATGCAGGTGTTCGGCAACTTCAGAGGTATTTTTTGAGGATTGCGAAGTGCCGGAAGAGAACGTACTGGGCGGCGAAGGCAAGGGATGGATTATTGCGTTATCCGGCGTCGAATGGGACAGATGTACACTTCTTTCACCGATGCTTGGAGCATCCATGCTCGGTCTCGACCTTTGCGCGAAATATGCAAATGAACGTTACCAGTTTGGACGGCCTATCGGGAGTTTCCAGGCGATCCAGCGAAAGCTTGCAGAGATGAGGGTTTATAATGAGATAGTAAAATTATCAATATACAGAGTGGCCTCCGCCAAGGACAGGGGGCAGATGCTAAATCCTCTTCAGGCCGCTGTCAGCAAGCTCTATGTTGGTGACAGGGGCGTTGAGATGGCATCGGAGGCCTTGCAGGTATTCGGCGGTTACGGGTTCATGCACGAATATCCCGTGGAAAGAGCGTTTAGGGATTCGAAGCTTGCCACTATTGGCGGTGGCACATCCGATATCATGCGTATGATAGTATCAAGAGTTATGATGATGTAGCGAATATTGCCCGCGGCCAAATGGCACGGATTTTTGCTCTATATCGGAACAAGAAACAATGCTGTATCAAAACCCCGAAAAGCGTCACTTAATGGAGGTTATAATATGGATTATCAGCTTTCAGCAGAAGAAACAAAATTACAAGAAAACGTTGCGGCTTATTGCAGGGAAAAGATAGCTCCGAGAGCTAAGATGCTCGACGGCTCTTCGCGCGATGATGCCTGTAAAAATATGAAAGAGAATATTAAACTCCTTGCCAGGGGAGGTTGTTTGAAAATCGGATATTCTGCCGATGCGCTTAATATGGTGGAGATGTATCTGGCAGGCGAAGAGATTGCACGAGCTTGTCCTTCGACTTACCTGAGCTCACGTGCTAGTGCCTTTTTTTGCGCGGGGGCAATAAAGCTCTTCGGAAACAAAGAACAACAGGATAAATATATCAACGCAATTCTTAACGGCGAGAAAGTCGGTGCCTTTGCCTATTCGGAGGATCAGGCCGGAACAGATATAGCCGGAATAACAACCGTAGCAAAAAAAGAAGGTAATAAATGGATATTGACCGGAAAGAAGGACATTGTTGTGAACGCGCCGATTGCGGATGTTTTTATAGTTCTCTCATATAGCGATAAGAATGAGGGTAAAGATAAGGGAATGAGCATGTTCATCGTTGATAAGAGTTCATCAGGAATGAGCATTGGTGCTCCGATAGAGACTCTGGGTCTTCGCGGTTGCCCGATTGCCTCTGTATCGATGAACGGATGTGCTGCTGAGTTATTAGGCAATGAACCGGGCAAAGGACATGAGGAACTCGAAAAATTGTTGAGTATAGGCACCATTGGAATCGCCGCGCTTTGCGTTGGCATAGGGCTGGCCTGCATGGAAGGCGCGAACGCTTATGCGAAAACGAGAATGGCATTCGGTAAACGCATCGGGATTTTCCAGGACGTGGGTTTTAGATTAGCCGATATGTTCACATACAATGACCTGGGAAGGATGCTTGCCCTCAGGGCTGCGTGGGGAGTCAATCAGTCGGAAAAGAATGCGCAGCTACTGTCCTCCTGTGCGAAACTTTTCGCGAGCGAGGCCGTAACGAAGATTGTGAACTGGGGAATGCAGATATTCGCCGGTCATGGATATATTTCCGGAAGCGATATCGAACGTTATTACCGCGACGCGAAGTTCGGCGAGATATGCGAAGGCACATCGGAGATGCAACGCGCGTTTATTTCGAAATATGATCTGGAGAGAATGGCGTAAATATTTTCATTTGAAGAGAGTTTAAATAATTCAAATGAATAATCGTTAATGAATATAAGCTGATTCCTGGAGGTGGCGCTATTATGGATATAATAGAAACCAAGATCGATACAAAATCGGATGAATATAAAAAGAATTATGAGGCGATGGAAGCCTTGGTGTCCGATCTGAAAAAAGAATTGAAAAAAGCCAGGGAGGATCGTCCGCAAAAGACCATCGATCGTTTGGCCACACAAGGCAAGCTCATGATACGCAAAAAGCTTGATATGCTTCTGGATAAAAATACGCCGTTTCTGGAAATCGCGCCGCTGGCAGCTAAAGGCATGTACGACGGCAACGTGCACGGTGCTGGTAATGTGATTGGTATCGGCGTGGTCGAGGGACGTGAAGTTCTTACAACAGGAAGCGATGCTACAATAAAAGGCGGTGCCATCTATCCGATGGGTGTAAAGAAAACTCTGCGCTGTCAGACCGTAGCCATGGAAAACCACCTGCCCATGATAAGCCTTCTCGACTCGGCTGGTGCGTATCTGCCGCTCCAATCTGAAATATTTCCGGACGTTGATGATGGTGGCAGAATATTCTACAACCAGGCCATAGTCTCAAAGATGGGCATTCCTCAAATAACGGCCGTAATGGGACTATGTACTGCCGGTGGCGCTTATATTCCGGCAATGTCGGATGACGTTGTGCACGTCAAGGGAACCGGTGCGATATTCCTGGGGGGGCCGCCGCTTGTTCTGGCTGCCACGGGCGAAGAAGTAACCGCGGAACAGCTCGGCGGAGCGATGGTGCATTGCGCGGAATCAGGTGTCTCCGATTATTTCGCTGAGGACGAAGCGCACGCGATAGCGATTGTCAGAAATATCGTCAAGATGTTGCCGAAAAAAGAAAAAACCAAACTCACGATGATGGATGTAAAACCGCCTCTGTATGATCCTAAAGAGCTCTATGGAATCGTGAGCCGCGACCTCAGGGTGCCCTATGATTGCCGCGAGGTCATTGCACGTTTGGTGGACGGCAGCGAATTTCTCGAGTTCAAGGAACTCTATGGACCTACCCTCGTGTGCGGTTTTGCTCACATACATGGCTATCCCGTCGGCATATTGGGCAACAACGGCGTTTTATTTTCGAATAGTGCTTTAAAGGGCACTCAATTTATTCAGCTTTGCGACAAGCGTGGAATACCTCTGTTATTTTTGCAAAATATAAACGGTTTTATTATCGGAAGTCAGTATGAAAAGCTCGGTATCACAAAGGATGGGCACAAGATGGTGAATGCCGTGTCCACCTGCACTGTGCCGAAGTTCACGGTCATTGTAGGCGCGTCATTCGGAGCGGGCAACTATGGAATGTGCGGCAGGGCCTACTCTCCACGTTTTCTGTGGATGTGGCCGAACGCGCAGATCGGCGTAATGGGAGGGGAACAGGCGGCGGATGTACTCGTTACCCTCAGGAATGATCAGAACGCCAAAGCGGGTTTACCTCCTCTAACGCCGGAAGAAGTTGATTTTATCAGAAAGCCGATCGTCGATGCGGCGCGCAGCGAGATGAACGCCTATCACAGCACGGCTAACATATGGGATGACGGTATACTCGATCCTGCCGAAACACGTGACGTGCTCGGCCTTGCAATTTCGGCCTCGCTCAATGCACCGCTGCGTCACGATGTCTACGGCTACGGTATCTTTAGAATGTGATGGGTGGGATTCTTAAGAAGTATAATAAAATGATCGGATCGAAACTAAGCAAAAGGTGAGCATATATGTTCGATAAAATACTCATTGCCAATCGCGGAGAAATAGCAGTTCGCATTATCGCTACGTGCAGGGAGATGGGAATAAAGACCGTAGCGGTATATTCCGAAGTCGACAAAGATTCACTTCATGTTCTCGAGGCGGATCAGGCTGTATGCCTCGGCGGCGCAGAGCCTTCTGAGAGCTATCTCAATATGGATAAGCTCATCGCTGCATGCCGCAAAACCGGCGCGCAGGCGATTCATCCGGGTTATGGATTTTTGGCGGAGAATGCAGGCTTTGCAGAGAGATGTAAAAAAGAGGACATCGTTTTTATCGGCCCGTCACCTCAGGCAATAGAAGACCTCGGCGACAAGACTGTGGCGCGGCGCATCATGAGCAAAAGCGGCGTACCTATTATTCCAGGCATGATGCAACCGGAGGCCGATCCGAATGTATTATCGAAAGAAGCTGAAAAGATAGGATACCCGGTTCTTATTAAAGCCGCGGCCGGTGGCGGCGGCAAGGGCATGAGAATTGTCAGGAACAAAAACGATTTTCTTGAGGCCTGCGATGCCGCATCAAGAGAAGCAAAAAACGCCTTCGGGAATGGCGCGATATATCTTGAAAAATTCATTGAGAAACCCAGGCATGTCGAGTTCCAGATTTTAGCAGACGGCTTCGGGAATGTAATACACCTGTTGGAGCGTGAATGCTCGATACAACGCAGGCATCAGAAGATCATTGAAGAGACGCCGTCAACCGCTCTTACACCAAAGCTAAGAGAGGAGATGGGCAAAGCCGCCGTTGCAGCAGCGAAGGCCTCCGGTTATGTGAATGCAGGCACGGTGGAATTTATTCTCGATGAGGACGGCAAATTTTACTTCCTTGAGGTAAACACCCGCCTCCAGGTCGAGCACCCTGTCACCGAGATGATAACCGGCATCGATCTCGTTCGCCAGCAGCTGGAGATAGCTGCCGGTGGCAAGTTAAATATAAAGCAGTCGGATGTAGTAGGCCGCGGGCATGCCATTGAGTGCCGGATTTACGCGGAGAATCCGCTTGAAGCATTCATGCCTTCGCCGGGCAAGATTCATTTCGTTCGGGAACCGCGCGGTCCCGGCATCAGGAACGATTGCGGCGTGTACTCCGGTTTTACCGTTCCAATGGAATACGATCCGATCCTTGCCAAGCTCATCGTTTACGCCGGGACAAGGAAAGACTGCATCAGCAGAATGATAAGAGCTCTTAACGAGTACGTAATTCTCGGTGTAATGACGCCTATCCCGTTCCTTATCGATATATTGAAAACGCAGGCTTTTCAAGACGGTGAGACATATACTGATTTTATCGATAAGCACTTTGCTGATTGGAGCCCTGATCTTTCCGGAAAGGACTTGGCGGCCGTTGCCTTTATAGTGGACGCTCTTTCCAACCGCAGAAGGGCTGTTACGGTTACAACCGCAGACGCTGAGGCAAATTCTCCATGGAAGACATTGGGAAATTTCAGGCCATAAAAAGTGTTCTAACAGTCTAACGAGGTAGAAACTATATGAACTACACATTGAGAATAGCAGGACAGGATATTCCGATAGAAGCAAACCGTGTGGACGATGAAACAATATCGGCGGTAGTCAACGGCAGGAGCGTTACCGCGCGATACAGGAATGTATCTGCCAATCAGCTTTATCTTGAAGTAGACGGCGAAGCGGTAAATGCTTTTATATCCGATGACGGCACCGGCAAGATCGTTCACATGGGCGGTATCGCGTATCTTGTTCAGGATGCGGAAGAGCTGGCAAGATCAGCAGGACGCAAAAAAGGCGGCAAGGACATGCCTCAGGAGATTACACCTCCAATGCCATCGGTTGTCGTAAGCGTAATGGTATCAGAGGGTGATGAGGTAGAGAAAGGACAATCTGTGGTGGTCGTTTCCGCCATGAAGATGGAAACCACTCTATCCGCGCCTTTTAAGGGAAAGGTAACTAAGATCAATGTTAAAGAGGGGCAAAAGGTAATGCCGGGCGAGATACTTGTAGATATTGAAAAGTGTGCCGAAGATGAGGTTAAAACACCATAGAAGATTGCAAAATATAGTGTCCGGGACGAGGCAGGATTCCCTGGTAGAAATATAAAAAAATGTCTTTTCTAATTAGACAGGAGGTTGCGTTATGTCTGAGGAACTTCTCTATAAAGTCGAAAATAGTGTAGCGTATATGACAATCAACCGCGAAAAACAGCGTAATACCATCTCCCCTACAGTCATAAAATTATTTCATCAATATCTGGACGTTGCGGAAAAGGACACGAGTGTGCGCGCTCTCCTGATAACGGGTGCCGGAGATAAGTGTTTTAGCGCGGGCGCGCAACTGGCCGGCAGCGCGCCGGAGGAGGGAATGGATGTATTCGCAAAGTACGCCGAGCTTCTCAAACGCCTCGCTTCTTTCCCCAAACCCACAGTTGCGCGCGTTAAGGGGTACTGCCTGGCCGGCGGCATGGGATTCATGCTCGCGAGCGATATAGTTATCGCCGGTGATGATTCGCAATTCGGCACGCCTGAGGTGAATGTCGGCCTTTGGCCGATGATGATCGGCGCTCTGATATTCCGGAACGTTCCCATGAAAAAAGCCATGGAAATGATTCTGCTCGGCGAGAAGATCGCGGCAAAAGACGCGATTGCCATGGGTTTGGTCACCAGAGTTGTTCCTGTCGACCAGTTGGACAGCACGGTTAATTCAATATTAAAGAGCCTGATATTAAAAAGCCCGATCGGCATAAAGATCGGAAAAGAGGCCTTCCATAATGCGGCCTCCATGCCGCTTGATGACGCGCTTGAATTCCTATCAGGCAAGCTGCTGGAGGTGGCCGCCACAGACGACGCAAGGGAGGGAATCACGGCTTTCATCGAAAAACGGGAACCGAAATTCACCGGCAAATGACGGGACATTAGATAGTGGATTGTTCATAAATACATGGGGGATTTTATGGTAAATAGAAATAAAGACAAGGTTATCATAGCAAATTGCAGCGGATTTTTTGGAGATAGGTTAAGCGCCGCAAAGGAGATGGTACAGGGCGGGCCGATTGACTTTCTCACCGGTGATTACCTCGCGGAACTTACCATGGCGATACTTTTTAGAACAAAGATGAAACACCCCAATGGCGGATACGTCCAGACCTTCCTCTCTCAGATGGAAGAGGTGATGGGCGAGTGCCTCGATAAGAAAATAAAGATAGTCTCCAATGCCGGAGGACTTAATCCCAAAGGATTGGCCGCGGAGCTTGAAGCTTTATCCGCCAGGCTTGGACTGCATCCCCGGATTGCTTATATTGACGGAGATGATCTCCTGCCGCGGCTGGCTGAGTTTCAAAGCATGGGTGAAGAATTTATTCATATGGATAAAAATATACCTCTGAAGGATGCGAAGGGTATGGTGCTGACAGCAAACGCCTATTTCGGGTGCTGGGGTATTGTGAAGGCTCTGGAAGAAGGGGCTGATATCATTGTGGGAGGGCGAATCGCCGACGCCTCTGTTGTTGCCGGTCCGGCCGCCTGGTGGTATGGCTGGAAGGAGAACGAATGGGATAAGCTTGCCGGGGCTTATACGGCCGGCCATATCATAGAGTGCGGAGCGCAGGCGACCGGTGGAAATTATTCCTTCATTGACGATGTACCGGATTTCAGGAAGGTAGGATTTCCCATTGCCGAGGTGCATCCGGATGGTTCGTTCATCATCACAAAACATCCCGATACCGGCGGCCTTGTTTCTGTCGATACGGTAAAAGCTCAGCTCATGTATGAGATCAGCACCCCGAGCTATCTTACACCGGATGTAGTCGCGCGTTTCGATACCATTGATATTTCTCAAAGCGGGCCGGATAGAGTCCTTGTAAAAAGCGTCAAAGGCGAGCCACCGACTGATACAACAAAGGTTTGCATCAACACTCTCGGCGGATACCGCAATTCATCGGTGGTCGTGCTTACCGGTCTTGATATAGAGAAGAAAGCGAAAATCGTGGAAGATGCTTTGTTCGACGCCATTGGCGGCAAGGACCAATTCCAGGTGTGCGATGTCCAGCTTGTACGTTCGAATAATGAAAATCCCGCGAACAACGAAGAAGCTTTTGCGTATCTGCGCCTGTCCGTAATCGATAATGACCAAAAGAAGGTTGATAAATTCTCCGCCAGAGTAGTTGAGCTGGCGCTGGCGAACATTCCGGGCTTTACTCTTACAGCTATGCCCGCGAAGGGAATCCCGGCGCTCATATACTGGCCCGCTCTTATGTTGACAAAACACATCAACCAGCATGTTGTTGTCGGCGGAAATGAGTTTAATATAGATTTTGTAAAACCGGTTCAGGGCTATGCCTCTCCCGTTCCGCTCAAAATAAAAGTTCCGAAAGTTTCGGAAGGTAAAACTGTTAACGCACCTTTGGGTAGAGTGTTCGCGAGCCGTTCCGGTGATAAAGGCGGCAACGCAAATCTCGGCGTTTGGGCAAAGACACCGGAAGGTTACGCGTGGCTGGAAAAATATTTAACTCCTGAAAAGCTAAAAGAAATCATGAAGGATTTGAAGAATTTTGAAATTGAGCGTTATGAACTGCCGAATCTTCTCGCTGTAAATTTCTACATTAGAGGAATTCTCGGAGACGGCGTTGCCTCGTCTCTCCGCATGGATCCTCAGGCGAAAACACTTGGCGAATATTTTCGCGCTAAGGTCGTTGAAATGCCGAAGAACATTGTACAGCGTTAGATTATATTGCTGATCGGCAATAATTGAATTGATTAAAAGCTGTTGGTTCAAAAAATGTGAGTGTGGAACCCTTAAATGGTGACCATGGTTTTAAAAAGAACAAATAAATAGTTTTATCTTCAAACAAAAGGGGGGAATTATTTATGGCATCTACAGCAAGAAATCAGTTATTACGCGACGACACGCACATCAAAACTTTAGGCCGTGTCGCTGATAAAAGAGCCGTTAAAACAGGAATGAGAATCTGTCTGGAGCGTTCCAGGGTGGCAACCAAGGTCTACAAGGAAACGGAAGGTGAGTCCTTCGCTATAAGAAGGGCAAAGGCAATGGCGGAATATTTAGACACGATGACTCTTTATACAAGACCTAATGAGCTTTTGGTCGGATGCTTTGCCAGCACAGAGGCGAGCGTGCCCATCTATCCGGAGCTTTACTGGAGATGGCTTTCCAAGACCATCAGAAGTCTTCCGGACTACTCCGCGATGCTGAATGATGCAGAGAAAGCGGAACTCGACGAGCAGTTCAAGTATTGGGAGCATTGCAGTATTCAGGGAAGAGAAAGGGGCTATGTTCCGGATTGGATTCCGTGGAAGGTCGGTACACTCCCTTCAGGCGCATGGATGTGGCAATGGGAAATGTGTACTCCGAACTTCGAGAAGGTCATGAAGGTCGGGATAAACGGAATAATCGCCGAGATAGACAAGAAGTTTGAAGAGGTGATGAACGACATTTCAATCCAAACTGAAAAGCGCATGAACATGCTCGATGAGCTCCGCGCGATGAAGATATCCTGCGAGGGAGTTGCCAGATGGGGCAAGCGATACGCTAAACTTCTTGAAGATGAGAAAAAGAAGATTAAAAATCCTCAGAGATTAAAAGAACTCGATAGGATGATAGAAGTATGTAATCGCGTACCGGCAGAACCGGCAAGAAATCTGCACGAGGCTATCCAGTGTTTTATTTTTATAAACTATATGGTGAACTACATTGACGTTCCTCAGGTAGGAAACGGCATTCGCTTTGATAAGGTATTATATCCGTATTACGAGAATGATATTAAGAAAAAGGTTATTACAAGAGAGGGCGCAAAGGAATTGGTCGAATCGGTTTGGGTGAAAATGCAGGAGGGCGGATATGTGCAGCCTCCACAGTGGGTCAACAACGGTGGCGGAGGACTCGGCTGGCAGACGATGACATTGGGTGGACTCGATGATTTCGGCAATGACATGACGAATGAGATCACCTATATAGCGCTTGAGGTAACGGGAGAGCTCCAGACCGTTGCCCCGCAGATAGCTGTCCGCATGCACGACGGCACACCGACGGAACTATTCGATGCCGTTTTTAAATGCGTCCGCACCGGATGTTCGCAGCCGGCAATGTTTAACGACAAGGTCAATGTACCCAGACTCATGGGTATCGGCGCAAGCGTAGAGGATGCAAGAAATTATAGCATCAACAACTGCATGCAACCTGTAATACCGGGCAAAAACATTCATTATCGGGCAGGCCATACCGGTGCTTTGATACTTCCGATGTGCTTAACTCTGGCACTTAATGAAGGTAATCTCCTCGGAACTCAAATGAGCGTAAAAACGCCACCTGTATCGACAATGAAAACAATTGACGATGTTTGGAAAGCCTTCTGCAGGCAGATAGAGTACGCGATAATGGTGCTGACACAGCTTGCCAATACGGCAGATGCGCTCCAGAAAATTTACGTTCCCCGCCCGTTCCTGTCCACAATACTCGACGGCAACATTGAGAAGGCATGCGACATGAGGGATTGGGAGTACCTGGGGCTGCGCCACCATCTCGTATTGGGATGCAATAACGCGGCAGACGCTTTTGCCGCGATAAAGATGCTTGTCTTTGAAAAGAAGAAATACACATTAGCGGAATTCGTAAAGGCAGTGGATAACAACTATGAGGGCAAATACGAGAAGCTCTATAAGATGATTGAAGAGGAGGTGCCGAGGTTTGGTAACGATAACGACTATGTCGACATATTCTCCAGAGATATAATGGTCAAAGTTAAAGAGGAGTGCGACAAGTCAATCGACATATACGGTAACCGATATATAATGGACGGTACAACCGCATCAGGTCCGATAAACGCCGGAATGCTGATGCCGGCAACCTTTGATGGAAGAAGGGCCGGTGAGCCTCTCCACGACGGAACTATTTCACCGGTTCAGGGCCGAGACATCAGTGGCCCGACGGCTACGATAAGATCCGTTGCCAAGGTCGATCCTCTCAAAACCGGTAACATGCTCCTTAATCAAAAGTTCATGCCGGTATTCTTCGATCCGGAGAACTATGAGCTTATGAGGGGGTATCTCAAGACTGTGCGTGACATGGGGCTCCATCACGTTCAATTTAATTGCGTGAGCAAGGCGACTTTGTTGGATGCGAAGAAGAAACCGGAGAAATATGAGAACCTCATCGTCAGAGTTGCCGGGTACTCTGCATATTACATCGACCTGGATAACAAGATTCAGGATGAAATTATCAAGAGAACGGAACAGTCTTTTAGCTGTTAAATAAATATTCATCTGAAAGGTTGTGACATTTTCCTGCCTCCCCCAAAAAGAAGGGCTGCAAGTTTCTTTAAAACTTGCAGCCCTTTGATTTCGATGGTGGGTCAGGGCAGAATTGAACTGCCGACACTCGGATTTTCAGTCCGATGCTCTACCGACTGAGCTACCGACCCACAATATTAATTTACTTCAAAAGCAGGCAATCGTCTATAGAATAAGGTTTCTTTTGTCAAGGTATTTTTGACTGACTGCATTAGTTATTTTATGTCTAATTATCAGTTATTTCAATGCTTCTTCTTGTTCTTAGCTATTTTGCGAGGTTTGTATATTAATTAGGATGTTCTGGAATGGATATCCCGGCAGTATTATTTTGCGGTTCCCTGATAATAACAACTGTTCCGGCTATTTTATCGTGCCAGCCTTGCTTTCTTTTATCAAACGCAGCCCAGAAAAAACCAAGAAAATATATAAACGAGATAAAATAACCCACCGCCCTTAGAAAAGCCGTTCCGAAAGTAACCGGCGTGCCGTCGGCAGAAACCACCTGTAAACCAAGAAGCATTTTGCCCGGCGTGCGTCCTGTGGTGCCATGAAAATAAGTAAAATAAGAAATTATTGTGACAACATAGAGCAGGCATGAAATAAACATTATTGAAATAGAAGATGTCGGATCGGCTAAATCAGCAATCCAGGCGTCACTGTTTGAGAAAATCGCTCCCAATACATATGCCGTGGCAGCTATTATACTCAAAACAGAAAAAATTATGATGATAATTGTATTGTCGATCGAAAAAGCTATCAACCGGCGCCAAAAACCGGCAAAGTTATAAATAGTCATTTTTTTACCTCTGAAAAACTATTGCTGAAAAGCCCTTTTTCGTATTGGAGGATAGATATTATTGCCATTGCTGCCGTTTCCACTTTCAAAATTTGTTTGCCCAGGCTAACCGAAATAAAGCCGTTCTCTCTGGCCATGTTTATTTCATCCTTGGAAAAGCCGCCTTCCGGTCCAATGACGACAAAAATCTTTTTTATGTTAACAAGAGCTTTATCAGTCAATACATCCTTTATTGTCTTTTGCGATTCTTCTTCCCAGAAAATTAATTTCAGGGCATTACCGGAATCGTTTGACAACATATCAACAAAAGATGAAACTTTCGAGATTTTTGTTACATGACTGCTGTGGCTTGAACGTGCCGCCTCCGCGGCTATCTTTTGCCAGCGGGCCACTTTTAGAGAACTTTTTTCACCGGAAATACGGCCTATTGATCGCGCGGCATTAAAAGGAATAATTACATCAGTTCCCAGTTCAGCGGCGCTTTTCACAATAGTATCCATCTTGCCGGCTTTGGGAATTGCCTGAGCCAGCGTGATGCATATTTCTTTAGTTGTTGCCGGAATTATTTCTCTTAATTCTATCAGGACGGATTTTGCGGAAAAGTCTTTGATTACGGCTTCAAACTCCAGACCAAAACCATCAAAAATTCTGATCCTGTCACCTTGTTTAAGGCGCATTACCTGCTTTAAATATTTTAAATTGTCCGCTCCCAGTTCGCAGTCTGTTTTATTTTCCAGAGGCTCCGGGCTGTATATTCGGGGAATGGTCAAGGTTTAATTTTCCTCAAATGTTTTAAGTTTCAGAAGTAAGAATGTCACGGTTAAGCGCTGGCGGCTTTCTTTTGGAGAATGTAGCAAACCCATTCTTTTTCCGTGATTAATTGATAGATGGTAAGCGTGTCGGCGATAAATTGTTCCTCGATATTTCTGACGTCCTGTTCAATTATGCCTGAAATAATCATATATCCTTCCGGCAAAAGTAATTGAATGAGGTTCGGGCGGAGAGTTAAAAGCAACTTCGCGGTAAGATTGGCAATAATTAAATTGCGTGGTTTATCGATGGCGGCTACATTTTTATTTAAAATACGTAATGAAACATTGTTAATGGCCGCGTTTTCAGCGGCAATTTCCACAGCTTTTTTATCGATATCCACACAGATGACATCCTCGGCGCCGATTTTAGCGGCAGTAATGCCCAAGATTCCTGTGCCGCAGCCCACGTCCAGAACTTTCCATTCTCTGATAGAACGGTCTTTCATCATTACATTTTCAATCGCTTCTATGCACATTCTGGTAGATGCATGCTGACCGGTGCCGAAAGCCATTCCGGGATCGATTTCAATGACGATATCGCGGCTGGAAGGCGTATATCTTTCCCACGTCGGTTTCACGATAATATTGTTGCTTACGCGTATGGGTTTGAAATATTTTTTCCACTGTTCCCCCCAGTCGGGGTCGGAAATATTTTCGATGGTGAACGAAGGTTTTTCTGATTCGGGAAATATTTCATGCAGACTGTCGATGTATTTCTCCAGTGCGGCCAATCTTTTTTCTATGCGGCTGTCCTGCGGAAAATAAGCTTTGAGTATTTCTTCAATTATCGGTTCCGGAAAATCACCGGGTGTTTCGGGTGTTAATGATTCCTGGAACACACCTTGAGCGCCGGTTTCGGTGAGAAAATTTCCCAACGCGTCCATTAACTCGGGAGAAGCCGATATTTCAACTTTAATCCATTTTTCCGGTTCTTTTTCTGACATGAATGATCCTGCTGAAGATTTTAAACATTTATATATTCTTTTGAACAATATTTCAAGCACGCATAATAGACATAAAATGAGAACAACGATGTTTTTGCGGTAATATGTTTATAGCGACAGAAAGAGTTTTCCTTGTAAAAATTTGCCGGAAACTGATAAGATATCACATATTATATTCACTATAAGCTTTACTGATGTATTTTAATTTTCAAAATTTCGGAGAGAAAGATCATGAAAATGAAAATAGCTGTATTGACTGGCGGGGGAGATTGTCCCGGATTAAACGGAGCAATCAAATGGGTTACAAAGAGCGCGCTTGATCCCAGAATGGTAGCAAATCGTTCCATGTCCTTTGAAGTTATTGGTATTACAGATGGGTGGAAAGGCATAGTAGAAGTTGATCCTGAAAATCAAAGAAGTTGTGCCAGGTATATCAAGCCTCTCAGTGAAGAAATTGTCCGGACTTGGGATCGCTACGGTGGGACCAATCTGGGGACATCGCGAACAAACCCCTTTAATCCGAAAAACGACCGTTCGGGAAAGTTAATTGAAAACATAAAAAAACTGGGCATTGATGCCATCGTTGCTATCGGTGGAGAAGATACTCTGGGCGTCGCTTATAAATTACATAAACTGGGCATCAAGACAGTGGGAATACCCAAAACGATAGATATGGATCTTGCGGGTACAGAATATTCTCTGGGCTTTGACACAGCGATTAATATTATTATGGAGGAAATCGACCGCTTACGAACGACTGCCGGTTCGCACAGCCGTATTTTTGTTGTGGAAACGATGGGGCGTAGTGCAGGCTGGCTTGCCCTGCGCGGTGGCGAAAGCAGCGGAGCTTATATTATCCTGATACCGGAATATCCCTTCGATATAGATAAGGTATGTGAGCTCTTGCGTGAACGGCAGGGGCGGGAAATTAAATACTCCATCATTGTCGCTGCCGAAGGGGCCAAGCCTCTGGGACAACAGGAATTTGTAAAAGACAGCAATGTTGATGATTTTGGTCATGTTTCGATGGGCGGAATAGCTTCTTATATTGCAAATGAAATTCAAAAGAAAACAGGATTGGAATCACGTCATATCATTTTGAGCCATCTCCAGCGCGGCGGGACACCTTCAGCCCATGATCGCCTGATGGCCAGGTGGTTTGGCATTGCCGCGGTTGATATGATTGTGAGGGGGGATTTCGGACGTATGGCAAGTTTGCAACGCGGAGAAATTACCACTGCGCCTCTCGAAGGGGTTATCAATAAATTGCAATTAGTTAACGTGGAAAAATATTACGATACCGAAAGATACAACGGGAGGAGAACAATAATTTAGTGAGTCCCAAGTTTCAGAAGCGAAGCTCACTGAAATTTGCAGGACGAACTATCCCTGAAGCGAAGCGGAATGGGATAATGACACTCGCTGAAAGCGAGTGAAATGAAGCTCGAAGCGCAAGTGGAATTGGTAGCGGTGTTGATTGACATGTAATGAAAATTTTAGTACAAAAACGTAAAACTAAAATAAATCTTTACCAAATAAATTATGGTTCATAAAAGCCTCTCCTGGAATATCAACGGAATCAAAAAAAAGTTCTCCAAAATGGCCTTCAATCTTTCAGTTATGGCCGTTAATTTTTCTATCATTCCCCGGGATGATCCCAAGCAGGCTCTTCGCCTACGTCGCTTTTTTGTGACCTTCGTTATCTATGCACTTAATATTTCGATTTCTTGTTTTGCGTATTTGGCAGGTATCATTGATCTGCAGGCACTATACGGGTTGGGGATTATTCTTCTGGCGATTAACGTTGTAATGTTTATCATCTTTCGCACCGGCCTAAATTTGCGGATGTCTGATCCCAGTCTCACAACAATTCAGATGTGTGTTGCCATTCTGGTTGTTATGTACGCAATGTATTATGGCTATAAGGCGCAAAGCCTTCTATTTTCAATTTATATCCTTATCCTTTTGTTCGGTATTTTTCGTCTCTATACCGGTCAGTTTTTATTGGTCAGCGGTTTTGCCCTGCTGACCTATGGAATAGACATCGGTTTGCTGAAGTTTTTTCATCCGCAGGATATCGATATTAAAATAGAGCTTTTTAAATGGTTCGGATTGGCTGTCGTTCTGATTTCTGTCTCTTTCATAGGAGGAAATATCAGTTCTCTTCGCCGGGATTTGAGCGTCAGCCGGAGAAAGCTGCAATCTTCGTTATCAGTTATTCGGGAAATGGCCATTCATGATGACCTGACAGGTTTCTTCAATCGTACCCATTTGATGGATCTCATCGATACTGAAAGTAATCGTTCAATTCGTACGGGGTCTGTTTTTTCTTTGGCCATGATAGACATAGATAAATTTAAAAATATCAACGATACGTACGGACATCAAACAGGCGACTATGTTCTGAAAACATTTGCTTCGATTGTACGCAGTGTTTTACGTAAAACGGATTTTTGCGGGCGTTATGGCGGTGAAGAGTTTTTGGTTGTTCTTACCCAGACGGATCTTCAGGCAGCAAAGGTATTCGCTGAACGTATCCGTGATTGCGTGGAAAAAAGTTTATTCCCGAATTTGGGTCCTGACTCCAGAGTGACTGTTTCCATTGGTTTAACAGCGTATAAAATGCAGGAAAACATTGAAAGAACTATTTCACGTGCCGATGAAGCTTTATACAGAGCAAAGAACGGCGGACGCAATCGTATGGAATTCTCCGAATAAATGATTCAAAACAGCGGGACTGTTGAAAAACGCTCATCTGTCCCGATAAAATCGGGATTGCGCTGCAAACCGCACCGCTCAACGTATGTCCATATACGCCTCGCGGTTCGGTTTTTGCGCGCCTTGCATATGAACATTTTTGAACAGTCCCCAAACACGATGTTTTTAATGCCTTTTTCTTTTTTAAATCAGTTGCTCCTGTGATAATTGACGGCAATAACGTTTCTTGATATTTGTACACCTTCATGATAAATCTCCTGCAGGACAAATATGTGTTTAACAGGAGGAAACTCTTGAGATATTATCCGATTTTTCTGGATATCAGGGGCAGGAAATGTGTGATCGTCGGCGGCGGTGAAGTCGCTGCGAGAAAGGCCGGAAGGCTAATAGATTGCGGTGCTGATGTTTTTGTGATTAGCCCGCGGCTTTCACCTGAACTTGCTGAGATGGAGAAGAAAGATTTAATTTGTCATATTGCCACCGAGTATACAGGCCATTTTATTAATGATGCCGCATTGGTCATCGGGGCAACTGATGATGAAGCAACTAACGCCCGGATATCGGATGATGCCTGCACCCAAGGTATTCCCGTAAACATTGTTGACGATCCTAAGAGGTGCAGTTTTATTCTACCGGCGATGGTAAAAAGAGGAGATTTGACGATTGCGATAGGCACAGGTGGTAAAAGCCCGGCTCTGGCACGCCATCTGCGGCAGGAGCTGGAAAATAAATATGGCAAAGAATATGCAATACTTCTGAATATTTTAGGTAACCTGCGCGGTAAAATGGCAAAAAAAGCCGGAGTCGGAAAGGACTGGTTCGTTTCTCTAATGGCGGAGGGCATACTGGATTACATTAAAGGTAAGGAAATAAAAAAAATTAAAGAGATTGTAAAAGAAGTTACCGGCGAGGAGGTAGAAATTGAGCTTGATTAATTTACAATTGATTATGTTTAAGATTGCATTCTTTCTTTGTGCCGTAAGCACGGTTGGTTATTTGTTTTCACTCGTTGTTAAAAGAGTGAGGCTTGCCAAAGTTTCCACCTGGGTTCTGGCTGTCGCCTTTGGTTTTCTGACGGTTAATCTGCTTTTTGCTCTTGTTAATTCCTCATTACTGATTAATCCGGGTTCAAGGGATTTTCTCTCACTTTGCGCCTGGTCGGTGTGCGCTGTTTATCTTGCGTTGCAGTTCAAAACCAAAACCAGAGTGCTGGGAGCTTTCATTTCTCCTTTTATCCTGTTGTTTATGATTGCTGCGGCAGAAACAACGGGAAAATCTCTTCTGCCTCAGAATATGCAAAACTGGCTGACCGCTGTGCATTTGTTTTGCGTAATCATGGGAGAGGCCTTGTTTATTATTGCGTCCTGTGCCGGATTGATGTTCATTATGCAGAACTCACTTTTGAAAAATAAAAAATTAAGCAGGATGAGCATGCTGCTGCCGTCGCTCAGCGATCTGGACAGAATTAACCATATTTGTCTGCTTTGGGGATTTCCTTTTTTGAGTGTCGGTATTATTGCCGGAGCGGTCTTCGCGGGATTGAATTGGCAGGCCGGCTGGCTGACCGACCCGAAAGTTATCTGGACTTTTGCCGGTTGGATTATTTACGGATTTCTTCTGCATCAGCGTCTGGCCATCGGCTGGAAAGGATACCGGATGGCTTTGATTTCCGGCGTCGCTTTTATTCTTCTCTTGTTATCCTTCGGAAGCGTGAGAATTTGTTTTTCTACTTTGCATAACTTTATTTAAAAAATGATTGTACTGACTGGCTTAAATCATAAAACAGCACCTGTCGCTGTCCGGGAAAAAATATTTGCCGGCTGTCTGGAGAAAAAGGATTTGTTCCCCGCTCTTATGGCCATCAATGGCGTGGAGGAGGTGCTGTATCTTTCCACCTGTAACCGCGTGGAAATCATTGCCAGCATTGGGGAAGACGGCCTTGCGATAAAAGAGTTGGGTAACTTTCTGTCTCGAAGTGGCGGATTGACTCAGTCCGAAGCTGCCGGTTGTTTTTACGAATATCGAGGTGAGGAAGCCGTGCGCCATATGTTTCGCGTCGCCTCGAGTCTTGATTCGATGGTCATGGGCGAAGCGCAGATTCTCGGGCAGGTCAAAGACGCCTATCGCGAGGCGCTGGAAAAATACGCCACCGGCGTTGTGTTGAATCGTCTGATGCACTGTTCTTTCCGCGCGGCCAAACGCGTCCGATCGGAAACAGCAATTGCCGTCAATCCAGTCTCGATTAGCCATGCCGCGGTTGAGCTTGCCAAGAAAATATTCGGTTCGCTGGATGGAAAGAAAATTCTGCTTATCGGCGCCGGTGAAATGGCCGAACTTACCGGCACGCAACTGATTGAAAGAGGAGCTCAGTCAATAATAGTTGCCAACAGGTCTCTGGTGCAGGCGGAACTGCTTGCGGAAAAATTCCATGGCGAAGCGGTGGCGCTGGACGCACTGGAGAAAAAACTCATCGAAGTGGACATCGTTATCAGCTCCACCGGAGCGCCCGTTTTTATTGTTACCGCCGATATGCTCAAAAAAATTCATCACCAGCGTAAAAACCGTTTGTTGTTTCTGATTGACATTGCCGTACCCCGTGACATCGAGCCGGCAGCCAGTGCTCTGGAGAATGTTTATCTCTACAACATCGACAATCTTCAGGATATTGTTGATGAAAACATGCATATCCGTAAAAAAGAAGCGATTAAAGCCGAAGCAATAATTGATGAAGAAGTAACCCGATACATGAACTGGCAGAGGGAACTGGAATCTGTTCCAACAATCGTTTCCCTGCGTAACAAAGCTGGAGAAATTGTGCAGGCGGAAATGGAGAAAGCTTCCGGCTGGATGCAAAATCTTGATAAGGAAGATCAGGAAAAAATTGATAATCTGGTCAACTCCGTCGTGAACAAGGTTTTACATGCACCGGTAACGGTTTTAAAGGAAGAAAGCTCCGATATCAGTTCCCGCGATATCGTGGCGGCAGTACGGAGACTTTTCCGGTTGGACTAGCAAGAGCAGTGAATGGGGAATAGTGAAG
>LNQE01000978.1_pt1 | contig 20466 bp, 21 predicted proteins | sample 603111 | NCBI WGS metagenome assembly LNQE01 (sample SAMN04260313, study PRJNA301899) | hydrocarbon metagenome | isolation source: hydrocarbon-contaminated ditch | place: Germany: Bremen | collected 1998
GGAGATGAACCTTTTTTGCCGCCTCACCGTAATCAAACCCATCGGTAGTATCGACCCACTTCAGTGACCATATCCAGGCATCTGTGCCATGACGCATTCCCGCCGATTCATCGTCACCCAGTCCCAGCTTGGTGGAAGGAAAATATCCATGTTGCTTTACTAATTCTCTGCCGAGCCGGCAATAAACATGGTTGATTTGAAAAAGACGGTCCATGTTAAAGACACATATCCTGCGTTTTGCCCCGAGATATACGATCGATTTCACAAGATTTCTGTATTTTGGAAATCGTAATAATGTCGATGAGGTCAATACTCCGCCCCATGAATGGCACACAAAGCGTTGGGGAACATTGCCGCGTAGCGATATTATTTTTTCGATAAATGCGGGGATGTCTTCTGTGATTGCTTCGGTTTGTCCGTATTTGGAATTGGCATTAACGTGAGGGGTACTCCCGCCTCTGCCTCGCAGGTCTCCAACATAGACATCATAGCCGTATCTGGCCAGATAGGGACCAAGTCCGGCACGTCCCGAATCAGAATAACAGATCTTTCCGTTTTCCACCGCGCCGTGCAGCATAAAAACAGGCGGCCCGTCTTTATCTATGCAGATGTGCTTGAGATGAATACTGTCGACAGAATCGATTGGAATCATCAGTGATTCCATTTTTAGTTCGCCTTTCACAGGTTCCATTGATGCTATCTCCAAAACAAAAGATCATTTAAAAAGAGCGGAACTCAAAATAAGGGAATCTGTAAAAATTAATATGAGGCCCTTTACGTCAGGGGGCAATTATTATTTCTTTAAGATTTTTCCCTTGGTAAAGTATTAGTTATCATTAAACATCTTTGTAACAGCTTTGAATGTTTAGCAATAATAAACTGTAGTAAACGTTGTTTATCGTATTGAACGATGTTCATTATGTCAAGCATTTTTCAGAAATATTGCCGCGAGCCTGATGTTAATTGGTAACTGAAAAGCTTTGCGATGTAGTACTTCGTAACATTTTCGATATTCTTTTTTGCGGTTAATACAAATAAGTTGCGACCATTGTTTTTTTTCTTCAAGTTACAAAACGATCTCATTTTTAAGTGGGCTAAAATGTAATCTTTCCAGTTTGTTGAAAATGATTTTAGCTCCAAAATGTGGAAACCGTTGCCTATCTTTTTCAAACTTGTTTTACCATGCAATATCTGGTAGTTCACAATTCAGGAATCACGAATTGAATAATATCTTATAATTTTACATTTCAACAATAATTACCTGAATATATGACCGCTCAAAAGATTCGTCTGGACAAATTGCTTGTTGATCGCTCAGTGGCACCTACGCTGGAGCGGGCCCGAGCGCTGATTCTGGCCCGCGCTGTCAAAGTTAATGAGGCCTATCCGGATAAAGCAGGCGAACTTGTTCCACTTGATGCGGAAATTCATATAAAGGGTGAAGACAATCCTTACGTAAGCCGGGGAGGATTAAAATTAGCAGGAGCCTTGAAAGAGTTGGGGCTGAATGTGGAAGGAATTGTGGCCCTGGATGTCGGGGCTTCCACCGGAGGTTTTACAGACTGTCTTTTGCAGTCGGGTGCAAGAAAAGTTTACGCTCTTGATGTTGCCTACGGCCAGTTAGCCTGGAAACTGCGCGAAGACAAACGGGTAGTTGTAATCGAACGCACCAATATCCGTTACTATGATGGTGCTGATCTGGACGAACAAATTGATCTGGCCGTAATCGATGCTTCTTTCATTTCTCTGAAAATGGTTATTCCTGCAGTATTGAAATTGCTTGGCGATAAGGCGCAGCTTCTGGCGTTGATTAAGCCGCAGTTTGAAGTCGCAAAAGAAGAAGTGGGCAAAAAAGGCGTGGTAAGTGATCCTGCTCTTCATGAAAGTGTCCTGCTGGACATCAGCACGTTTTGCGAATCTTTGAATTTTGAAGTTCAGGGAACTTGCGCTTCACCCATTCTTGGGCCGGAAGGCAACAAAGAATTCTTTATTTTGGCGCTGAAGAAAAAAGTAGGGGATGAGAACTAGTATGGCGTCCCCAGATTTCAGATTCCCAGATTTCAGATTTCCTACATCCCCAGATTTCCTAAGATTCGCAGAAGTATGAGGATAATCGCTAATATTTTGGCAATAATATTTTCCTGTGATATCATTGCAATGATATTCAGGTTCTCTTTAAACGATGGCGACAGTATACTTAATTATTTAGAATAAAACTGGATTGCCCCAATCAACGGGCATTCGCCCGTCTGCGAGTTGGGCAATGACAAATTAGCGTGGAAGGAATACCAATTCTAAATCAAAGATGATATTGAGGCGGCTAGGCGGAGGCCCAGCATGCGCCGGGTAAACTCTGAGGCGTATTCTACATACGTTGAGGACCCGGCATACGCCGGGCAAGATGCCGACAATCCCGATAAAATCGGGACCAACAAAAATAGCGCTTTGATCGGATGCGCATTTCCGGCAGGAGAGCGCAGAATAAAATGAAACTTTCATTACCGAGAATTTTCGCCAGAAAGGCGGAAATTCCTTTAGAATTGGTATAGGGGCAAAATGGAAATTAAACTAGCCAAAACTGCCGGTTTCTGCATGGGTGTGCGCAGAGCAGTGGATATTGTAGTGGATATCGCGCAGCATGAAACACGCCGACAGATTTATACTTACGGTCCGTTGATTCATAATCCCCAGACAATTGAACTGCTTAAAAGCCGTGGCGTTAAACCCATCGCAAATATCGAAGAAATAAAGGACAAAGAAAATGCCATCCTGATTATTCGTGCCCATGGTATTGCTCCGGCTGAAAGAAGAAAAATCAAAGAAAGCGGTATCAAAATTATTGACGCTACCTGTCCCAAGGTAGGTTACGTGCAATCTATTATTAAAAAACATGCCGCTCTAGATTACATGGTGGTGATCGTGGGTGATAAGGAACATCCGGAAGTTGACGGATTGTTGGGATACGCCGGCGACCACGGCGTTATTATATCCACTTTTGATGATGTAGATAGATTACTCTGCACGGATAAAGTTTGCGTTGTCGCTCAAACAACGCAGGACTTTGATCATTACAGTAAAATTGTGGAAAAGATTAAAGAGCTTTGTCCGCAGGCGGTTGTCTTTAACACGATTTGTTCTTCCACAGAACAAAGACAGGCGGAAGTCATGGCACTGGCCGGCGAAATGGATGCGATGTTTATTGTCGGGGGAAAAAACAGTGCCAATACCAGAAGACTGGCCGACCTTGCTCAAAAAAAACAATCGGCAACTTTTCACATCGAAAATCTGTCCGATATGGAAAATATTAATTTAGAGCCCTACAATCGCATCGGAGTGTCGGCAGGCGCTTCCACCCCCAACTGGATTATCGATCGCGTGATGGATAAAATTATGGAAGGTCAAAGCCGCAAGTTAAAAAAAATAGGCAAACTACTCAACCTCTGGATATCGGCGATCAGAACCGATGTTTATTCGGCTCTGGGTGCAGGGTGCCTTTGTCTGGCCTGCATGCTGCTACAGAAAATGCCGGTGAATTTTTCTTCTGTTGCGATTGCCTCTTTCTTTGTCTACGCGATGCATGTTTTAAATCGGCTGCTTAGCCGCAAACCGGCAGGCCTTGTCGGTTCTTTCCGTGAAGAGAGTTACCACCGCTATGGTAAATTATATTTTGTTACTGCCTTAATTTCTATTGTGATTGCCCTTGCTTTGGCGTTGCAAAAGGCGGTTCTTCCTTTTGTTTTTTTATTTGTTATTTCTCTTGCCGGTATAATTTATAGTATAAAAATTCTGCCCGGTAAATGGCAAATTCGCGGTTTAAAAGACCTGCCCGGTTCGAAAAATATATTTATGTCCGCTGCCTGGGGCATAGTATCGGCGATTTTGCCTGCTTTGAGCAGAGATTACTCTTTTAATGCCGGTTTAATAATCGCTTTTAGTTTTTCCTTTGGAATTGTTTTTATCTGTTCGGCAATGTCGGATATTTTGGAGATCCAAAGCGATAAATTAATAGGCCAGGAAACAATTCCTGTCTTTTTCGGCAGAGACAGAACAATAACCATCTTAAAAATTATTTCATTGATATTATTAATCATTCTAGTTCTTTCTTATCTGACAGGCTGGACATCATTCTTGAGTATTCTTCTGCTTGTCTGCATATTATATTTATGGATTTGTTTCCGGTTTTGTGATAAAAAATCCGCCCTTTCCGGGGCTGTCAAGGAAGGTCTTCTGGAAACCAGTTATATCATGGCAGGTTTTTGTGTTCTACTATGGTATATTTTCTGATATAGGGATTTGCCTTAACGAAGAAGGGAGTTAAAATTATGAGAAAAAAGTTATTTGTGGCGTTTATTTTATTGGCTTTTGTTATGGCGGCAATGGGCTGCAGTGAGCTGCGTTTTTCCCAGATTGCGCCGGAAGCCAATGAATTTCATCCCCAAAAATTGGTTGTTTTTCCCCTGGAAATGGTAAGACCTGAAGGAACAAAAGAAGTAAAGGCGGAAGTGGAAAAAAATATCGAAGGTGCGCTTATTGAAAAGAAGTGGTTTACCTCTGTGGTAGGAGTGGAAAGTTTTAACAGTCAACTATCGGCCAATGAAGAATTGAATAAGGCGATGACTGAATATCTCTCCAAGTTACAGACAGTTAATTTTTCCGACCCTGATCTGAGTAAAAAAATAGGCGAATTATTCAATGTTGACGCGTTCCTGATGGTTTCTGTCGATTCCTGGGATTATATTGTCGTAAAAGATGATAAAAAGGCGTTTGTCGGTATGACCATGAAACTGTACGAAGCTTCTACCGGCAAGCTAATGTGGAAGGCCGGCCATGATATAAAAGAAGATTATATGCTGATCAAGCCTGGTTTGACTAAAGTTGCCCGTGATGTTACCCGAAAACTGATTACTTATATGCCTCATTAAAAAGGCAGCGAGAAAGAGGAAATTTAACCGATTAGGGGAAAATAATATGAAAGAGAAAGTGCAAAAAGCTATTGAAATCATCAGGCCCAATCTGCAGGCCGATGGCGGAGATGTGGAACTTGTAGATGTCAGCCCGGATGGAATAGTAAAAGTTAAGTTAACCGGTGCCTGTCATGGTTGCCCTATGGCCCAAATGACTTTGAAAGCGGGAATAGAAAAAGTTATTAAAACACAAGTGCCTGAAATAAAAGAAGTTATAGCTGTTTAGCTGTTTGTATTCTTTGTTGTGATTGCCCCGGTAAAACTATCTTGTTTTATCTTTGCTGTTTATGATAATGAGAATACCCGAGTGATTTCTTTTTAATGAATTGGTTAACAAAGATTCTCTGACAATGAACTTGTTGGTGAGTTTCAAATTTGTTGAAATAATTATTAGTAAAAGGAGTGTTAAGAATTATGGCGTATGTGATTAATGATGAATGTATAGCTTGTGGTTCTTGTGAAAGCGAATGCCCTAAAGGGGCGATTTCCGAAGGTGAAGATAAGTATAGTATCGACCCTAAGCTTTGTGATGATTGCGGAAGTTGCGCCGACCAGTGTCCTGTGGAAGCGATTGTGCCCGGGGAGGGTAAATAATTATTCATGGCGAAATCATAACCGGGAATAAATCCGTATTAAAACGGGTATATTCCCGGTTTCTCCTTATAAGCCCCTGACCGGGTATTCCAATCTCCTGCTTGAAAGAGGCGTCATTTGCAAACCGTTTTTTACTTACCACTCAATACGTCTTATTATCTAAAAGAGATTTGAATTGTGTATTTGAGATAGTGTAGAGTAATTTCCCCGGAAAGGGATCTGAGAGGTTGAAGCAGTGCAAAAATTTATAACCTTTGAAGGTATTGAAGGTTCGGGAAAGTCAACTCAGATAAAGCTTGTTGCCGAATATTTAAACCGGAAGAAAGTTCCTTTAATTGTCACTCAGGAACCATCCGGAACCGGCATAGGCCGGAAAATAGGGAGTATTCTTTTCAACAGAGAACATAATAATATGTGCTCGGAAACAGAGATGTTTCTGTTTTGTGCGGCGCGGGCCCAACATGTCCGCGAGATAATTATGCCTGCATTAAAACAAAACAAAGTTGTTTTATGCGACCGTTTTTCCGATGCCACTTACGCTTATCAGGGTGCCGGCCGCGGCCTGGACAACAAATTTATCAAGTTAATCAACGATTATTCATCGATGCTTCTGAAACCCGATTTAACTTTGCTTTTTGATTTGCCGGTGGAAATCGGTTTGCACAGGGCCAATAAGCGCAATGACAATCTTAAGGAATCTTCTGCCATCGACAGGTTTGAGAAAGAAAACATGGACTTCCACAAGAGAATTCGCGAAAGTTATCTCAGTCTTCTGAAAAATGATCCAGGCCGTTTTCGTTTGATTGACGCAAACCGTGATATGGACACGATTCAAGAAGACGTGCGCAAACATATCAGTGATTTCATAAGTCTGAAAGATTGATATTTTAGAGTATCATTTGGTTATGTCTTTTCACGATATATACGGTCATGAAAAAAAAATAGAAGCTCTCCGAAAAGCTCTTACTCAAAAGCGTATAGGACACGCTTATCTTTTTAGCGGCATTGCTGCCGTGGGCAAAAAAACTCTGGCTTTGAAATTTGCCAAAGCGCTCAACTGCGAGAAAGAAGATACTCTTCATGATTCCTGCGGTGAATGCTCTTCCTGCAGAAAAATCCAGCGTGGTAATCATCCAGATATTTTTTCCGTCAAAGCCGATGGTCAGTTCATTCGTATTGATGCCATTCGTGAAATTCAGGAGCAAATGAAATGTAAACCGCTGGAAGCGAAGCAACGGGTGTTTATTATTGATGAAGCTGATAAAATGAACGATCAGGCGGCCAACGCGCTTTTGAAAATACTGGAGGAGCCGTCTCTTTCTAATATATTAATTCTGATTACATCACGGCCGTTCTCAATGCCGCCGACGATTATCTCGCGCTGCCAGCATATTCGTTTTAATCCTTTGCGCTTCGATACAGTGGCTAAATTTCTTATTGATCGGATGGACATGGATAATCAAAAAGCTCTTCTTCTGGCTTCATTGTCCGGCGGTTCGGTTGGTCGTGCAATGGAATTGAATAATGATGATATCGTCACGTTTCGGTCGGAACTTATGGAATTGCTTTCCACCACACGCAGAGATGATCCTTTCAGCCTGATTAATTTTGCGTCTTTTCTGGGTCAGGGGAAAAAAGAAATCAAAGAAGGACTTAATATTCTTAACACTTTCTTCAGGGATGTTTTAATTTATAAAGAAACCGGGAAAGATGATATGTTAATTAACCAGGATAATGCTTCTTTTATTTCCAGTAATGCTTCGCGTTTATCGGGAGAGCAGATTATTCAGAATATTGCGCTGGTCGAGAGGGCAGGAAATACAATCGAGCAGAACGTCAACAAATCATTGACATTGGAAACAATGGCATTTAAGCTAAACTATTAATAAATAACAGGCAGGGTAAAAATTGCTTATAAATATTATTGGAATTAAATTTAAAGAAGAAGGCAGAATATATAACTTTAACGCTGCCGATCTTATTCTTCACAAGAAAGATCAGGTCATTGTTAATACTGATAACGGCTTGTCACTGGGAGTAGTTGCCACTGATGTAAAAAGATGTCCGGAGTCGGAAGCGCCGCCGAATCTCAAGAAAGTTGTCCGCAAGGTGACGGCGGAAGATCTGCAGCATAAAGAAGAAAACGATAAACTGGAAGAAGATGCCCGCAAGTTCTGTGTGGAAAAAATTCAGAAGAGGGGGCTTCCCATGAAACTGATTGACGTCGATTGCTCTTTTGAAAAAAACAAAATAATTTTTTACTTCACCGCCGAAAGCAGAGTTGATTTTCGTGATCTGGTCAAAGACCTTGTTCAAAGATTCAAGATGCGCATAGAATTGAAACAAATCGGTGCACGTCAGGAAACACGCATAACAAAAGGTATCGCCATTTGCGGCCGGCCGGTTTGTTGTGCCGGAATATTGCAAAATCTGGAAAGAGTCACCGTCAAAATGGCTAAACAACAAAGCATGTCGTTAAACCCGGAAAAGATTTCCGGGTTGTGCGGCCGGTTGATGTGTTGTCTGGCGTTCGAACATGAAGGGTATGCCGACAAAAAAAGATGTCCCAAAGCTGCCAAGTGTAATATTGAGGAAACTGCAGAAGACAAACAAACAGCGGATTTGGAAAAACTGGATGAATTCGAGAATTTTCAGTAGTTAGAAATAGGGTTTATTTTTTATGTCAAAATCGTTTTACATAACAACACCGATTTATTACGTTAATGCTTCACCGCATATAGGACATGCCTATACGACAATTGTTGCCGATGTTCTGGCCAGGTATCATCGCATGGCCGGTGAAAACACTTTTTTCGTCACAGGCACTGATGAGCATGGCGATAAAATTGCTGAAGCCGCGCAGAAATCAGGAGTCACCCCTCAGGAATATGCGGACAAAATCAGTGCGCAGTTTCGCGCTCTTTGTCCCGAACTGGCCATTACCAACGATTATTTCATCAGGACTACCGATGCCGATCATATCGAAACGGTGCGTTACATTCTTCAAAAGGTTTACGATGCCGGTGATATTTATTTCGGCAGTTACGGTGGTCATTACTGCTTCGGTTGTGAGAGGTTTCTGACGGAGAAGGAAATAGTGGACGGTAAATGCCCCGACCACGGCAAGGAACCGCAATATATCGAAGAAAAGAATTATTTCTTTAAGATGAGCAAATATCAGAATTGGCTTATTGATCATATTAAGAATAATCCTGAATTCATCCGGCCGGAAAGGTATAAAAATGAAGCGCTGGCATTTTTACGCGATCCACTGGAGGACCTTTGCATATCACGTCCCAAGTCGCGCCTGAAATGGGGCATAACTTTACCGTTTGATGAAAACTATGTAACTTATGTCTGGTTTGATGCTCTGATTAATTACGTTACCGCTTTAGGTTATCCCAACGGTGAGAAATTTAAAAAATTCTGGCCGGTTGCCGAACATCTTATCGCCAAGGATATTTTGAAACCGCACGGCATTTACTGGCCGACAATGCTTAAATCTGCCGGAATTGAACCTTACAGGCATCTGAATGTGCATGGTTACTGGAATTCCGATCAGAGCAAGATGTCCAAGAGTCTCGGTAATATTGTCCGGCCGCTTGATTTAAAGGATAAATACGGTTTGGATGCTTTCCGTTACTTCCTTTTGAGGGATATGGTTTTCGGGTTGGATTCCAATTTTTCCGAAGAAGCTTTTGTCGGGCGGTTGAATTCCGATTTGGCCAACGATCTGGGCAATCTGGTCAGCCGTACTATAACCATGGCTGTCAAGTATTGTGACGGCAAAGTGCCCGAGATTGACCGAAAGAAAAAAGATACTATACTGTATGATGCCGCGCAGAAAGCTGTTTCCGAAGTTAAAGCAAGCTTTAGAGATATGTCATTGCATAAAGCATTAATTGCTATCTGGGAGTTTATCAATATCACCAATAAATACATTGTCGAAAATGAGCCGTGGACTTTGGGCAAAGATCCGGCAAGCAAGGAAAAACTGACGGCGATTATGTATAATCTGCTTGCGGCCCTGCGGGCGACAGCTATTTTGCTTATGCCTTTTATGCCGCAGACCGCGGAGAAAATTTTGCGGCAGATCGGAGTAGAACAATCCGAATCGCTGAATTTAGCCGGCATTGGTGTAGAAGATGCACTGACTGCGGGCAGTCCTTTGATCCGCGGCGAATCGTTATTTCCGCGAATCACCCAGGAAAAAGACTCAAACGAGAATTCAGCAAAAAAAGTTTCCACGATTAGTTTGAAACCGGGGATTGACTATGAGGAGTTTGCCAAAGTTGATTTACGAGTAGGAAAAATTCTGGCAGCGGAGGCTGTTCCCAAGTCCAATAAACTTATCAAACTTAAAGTCGATATCGGTGAAGAGCGGACAATTGTTGCCGGCATCGCCAAGGATTACACTCCGGCAGATTTAATCGGCAAAAAAGTAGTAATTGTTGCCAATTTAAAACCGGCGACATTAATGGGAGTAGAATCATACGGCATGCTTCTAGCTACCGACACTGATAACGGACTGACAGTGCTATCTTTTGATCGTGAACCGCAAACGGGAGCAAAAGTCAGATAATTGTGTGGCGCACTAAGGCCTGCCAACAACTTTCCTAATTATTTAAAAGTTTTTCAATCGCGGGCAGTTCAAATCCATCAACTACCTGGCCTTTAATATAAAACAAAGGAGTTCCTCTGATTCCGATTTCTGAAACAAACCGCATATGAGTTTTGATTGTTTCTTCCACTTTTTTATCCGTGCAGATGTTAAGAGGGGCGTTATTGTCGAGCTTTCCGTCCATAACATCGTCGTAAGTCTTCAATACATCTTTTGAACACAAAACATGTCTGATTTTGTCTGCCGATTCTTTGGATAGCGGGAAAAAGAAAGTATAGAGAGTTACATCCTGTCTTTGAGAAAAGAATTTGTACGCCTGACGACAGTGGTAGCAATGGGGATCCATGAATTCCACAACAGTAGTTTTTCCATTTCCTGTTTTAAGAGCGCTGTTCAAAGGTATTTTAGCCATCTTTTGCGCAATTTTTTTTGAATTACTTTCCCGGGTGAGATTTTTTCCGTCTTTGGTAATCAAACTGCCGTAAAGAATTACATCGTCTTTCGGCATGTAATAATAAATCTGGCTACCGGTATATACTTCATACACTCCTTTAATAGTTGAAGGTGCTATGCTTTCAAAGTTATTTTTGGGGAAACTTTTCTTAAATTTGTCTGCTACAGGCGTGTCTGCCGAAAAAACACAAATAGGTAATAAGAATACAAAACACAAAATAGTTAATGTTAGTTTTCTCACCGTCTGCCTCCTTCAAAAAAGTGTGGCGCAGTATAAATTTAAATTAAGTCTGTGTCTAGTCAAAAAATATTTGTGTTGCCTTGGAATTTAATATCCGATAGTATAACATTATAGTTCTGAAATCCGTTTCATCCTGACATAGTAACATCTTCATCTTCACATTCGTACTTCTATCAGAAAAGGCAGAATCACGTTAAAATGAAAAATCACCTGAGTGTGATAAAATAAGAACCATTGAAAAAAAGGGGAAATATATGAATTTTCTACTACAGCCGAAAAAGTACAAGAGTCTTATGGCCGATGCAGGATCAAAGGCAATCATGGAAAAGACCATCGCCTTCTTCGAGAAGATGGGCAAGACCAGACTTCTGGACGACTACAACAAGAAGGTCTGGTATAAGGAGTTTGTCGATTTCATCGGTAAGGAACGGATATTTGCCAAATTGCTTACCCCGAAACAGTATGCCGAAGGTGATCCTGATGCCCGCTGGGACACGGCGCGCAACAGCGAGTACAGCGAGCTGCTGGCTTTCTATGGCTTGGGATACTGGTATTGTTTTCAGGTAACCATCCTGGGATTGGGTCCTGTCTGGATGAGCCCGAATGAAATGGCAAAAAAGAAGGCCGCCGAGCTCCTCAGAAACGGGGCGATCTTCGCTTTTGGCCTCTCCGAGAGAACCCACGGCGCAGACATTTACTCCACGGAAACCGCGCTAATCCCGAAAGGCGACGGAACATACCTGGCGAACGGCGAAAAGTACTACATCGGCAATGGCAATGAGGCCGAGATGGTTTCCACGTTAGGCAAAGTCAAGGACGGCACGGATGATTATACATTCTTTGTTACCAATTACCATAACAAGGCTTATGAATTAAAGAAAAACGTCATTTCCCATCAGGAGTACGTATCCAATTTCACACTTCACGACTATCCCATCACTGAAGACGATATCCTCTCCAGAGGTTCCCATGCCTGGGATTCAGCCCTGAATACAGTGAACATCGGTAAATTCAATATTGGGCCGGCTTCAATTGGTATTGCAGAACATTGTTTATATGAAGCCATCACGCACGCATCCAACCGTGTACTCTACGGCGTGAAAGTAACCGACATGCCGCATGTGAAAAAGAACTTCATGGACGCCTGGTTACGCTTGGTAGGAATGAAACTTTACCAGCGTCGCGCCACAGATTATTTCCGTGGTGCGTCGGATAAAGACCGGCGTTATCTTCTCTACAATCCCACCAGTAAAATGAAAGTTACTTTGCAGTCTGAAGAAGTTATCAATCTTCTCTGGGATGTCATTGCCGCCAGGGGTTTCGAAAAGGATACTTTTTTTCACATGGCCGCTTCCGACGTGCGGGGGCCGTCCAAGCTTGAAGGCACCGTGCATGTTAACGTTCAGCTGATTAGGAAATTTATGAAGAACTACTTCTTCAGCCCGACAGATTATAAACCAACGGCGCCCGACTTCTCGCTTGCTGATGATTCATTTCTGTTCAATCAGGGTCCCACCAAAGGCCTCGGCAAAGTCCAGTTTCATGATTACAGACCTGTGTTCGAAGCCAACAAAGATTTGCCGAACGTGGCTACCTTTATCAAACAGATTGAAATCTTCAAAGAACTGCTGGAGAAAGACGGCCCGGACAAGCAGCAGGATCTGGATCCATCGTGGTCTCTGCCGGTAGGCGAGATGTTTTCCATCGTTGTTTACGGCCAGCTCATTCTGGAGCAGGCTAAGATCGACGGAGTTGATTCGGATGTCCTGAACCAGATCTTCGACTTCATGGTGCGCGACTTCGCTCACTTTGCTCTGCAGATTTACGGCAACCACAGCTCCAGAGACGGACAGCGGGACTACTGCACAAAAATCATGCTCATTAAGGCAGTCGCAAATTCCGAACAGTACAACAAGGTATGGGAAAAGTATGTTTCGGTTTTAAACGGCGAGTACCAGATGAACGGCTAATATCAAATTACCGCTGATTACCGGTTGGCAATTGGCAAGAATAATATGCCGTGAATCAAATTCCGGCAAAGAAAAGCCAATATTATTATTTAAATTGGATTATGCTTCGTTTTTCAGTGATGCGGGCAGGTAAATAGAGAAAGTGGTTCCTAGCCCGACAGATGATTCGACTGAAATCAACCCATGGTGGTATTTAATAATGGAATCGCTGATGGCCAGTCCCAGACCGATGCCGCCGCGGCCCACTTTTTTTGTCGTAAAGTAGGGATCAAATATCCGGGGAAGATTTTCAGGGGGAATTCCTTCTCCATAGTCTTTAATGATAATCCGGACGTAATTCCCTTTACTCAAAGACTTGATGTTTGTTCCGATTGTCGTGTTTTCGGAGATAAGATCTACAGCGCCGCCGTCGGGCATAGCCTCTTTGGCATTGATCAAAACATTTTCGAACACCTGTCTGATCTGTTTGGCGTCAATTTCGCAGGGCCAGAGGCTTTCAACTATGGAGATATTGCATGTGACATTGGAACCTTTAAAAACATTTCGGGCCGCCTCTCTCAAAAGAGGTTCAATATTTTCCATTTTGTGAACCTGATAACCGCCCTGAGCAAATATACTCAGCTGGTGGGCTAATTCTTTAGCCTGCAAACCGGCCCGTTCCGCTGTCGCCAGACCGTCTTCTATAATTTTATCTTCATCAGTAGCGGATATTTTAGCCAGAAATACATTGCGCAGAATCGCGGAGAGAAGGTTATCAAAATCCTTGGCCACGCCGCCCGCAAATGTACCCAGTGATTCCAATTTGGTCCTCTGCAAAAGCTCTTCCTGTGCCGTCTTTTGTTCAGTGATATCTTCCAGGGTTTCCATCGCGCCGAACAAATTATTGTTGTAATCTCTCAATCCTGCCGCGGTGATTCGAAACCATTTTCCCTTTTCGCCCATATCGGGGAAAAATTGTGAAACTTCATAAGCGTTGTCCAATAGCTTTGACTTGGTTACTTCTCCGGAGTATAAATTAGTACTTTGATCTATTTCCCCGTCCAAAATCAGATCAGCCAGACAGGGTCGTTTTTTTTTGTAAAAAGCTTGCCATTGTTTATCAGTGCCGAGAACGTCGCTGGGTTTGATATTACTCAGCGCCTGCAATGCCCTGTTCCAATAAATTATTTTATGATCCCTGGATAACACAAATGTGGGAATAGGAGAGCCGTGTATAATACTGATTAGTCTTTGCTCGTACTTGCGGCCGCGCCATATCGAGTAAACAAGACTGATAGTTGCTATTATTGCTAAACCCAAAATGAAAATGAGGAAATAATTATTCATAATTTAAGCCCGATTCTTATAACTTATTTTGATAGCAAGATTGAGATAAAAATGCAAGACCCCAATCCGGAAATTATATGCCTTGATTAATAGTTTCTTACTTTGTATATTACGACGCATAGAGATATATCACTGTCTCTATTGATTCCTGGATAAAAATTACATAAAAATAATAAATATAACTTTCTCCAACGGGTTGAAAAATATGGCTGAGCAAAACAAAAAAACCGGCATCAGTTCATGGCCGCAGGATGACCGGCCCAGGGAAAAATTACTTAAAAAAGGCGCGGGGGTACTGAGCAACTCCGAACTGCTGGCGATTCTTTTGCGAACGGGGATAAAAGGAGAAAGTGCCATTGATCTGGCACGTCGGATTATTGATAAATTCAGTACCTTTCGCAACATGAGCCATACCGATATGCGTCAGTGGGAGGAATTCAAAGGCCTCGGTCCCGCCAAAATCGCGCAAATTCATGCCGCCCTGGAAATAGGGAGGCGTTTTCGCGACGTTGAAGTCAATGGACCAAAGCAGAAAATTACTTCCGCCCGTGATGTCATAGACATCATAATGCCGCAGATGCGTGACCTCAAGACGGAAATATTTAAAGTTGTTTATCTTAACAGCAGCAATCGAATCATCGAAATCAGTAATTCCGCTGTGGGTACGGTTAATCATGCCATGCCGATTGTGCGTGAAATCATCCACGCGGCTCTGCAAAAATTCGCTGCGGCAATTATCTGCGTTCATAATCACCCCAGCGCCAACGTTGCGCCCAGCCCGGAAGATAAAAAGTTCACTCAGGAATTAATAGCCGCCGGGAATCTCATGAACATTAAAGTTCTTGACCACATAATCATCGGCGACAATACATTTTTCAGTTTTGCAGACGAAGGATTAACCGGACGGTAACAGAAGCGGGATTTATCCCGTTACATGTGAATCCAGTTATAGGTAACAAAAGATGGCACAAAAAAACTACAACATTTTAATTATCGGTTCCGGCCCGGCCGGACTTTTTGCCGCAATCTGGCTGGAAAAACTGGGAATTGATAAAATTGCCATTGTTGATCGCAATTCGTATCCCGCCGGTGGATTGCTCAATGACGGCAAACTGAATTTTGATTATCGCGTTGGTATGGATATTAATGAACTGCAAATTGACTGCAAGACAGCCGAAAGAATAATGCGGGAAATTAAAGAGATTTTGATCGGGTTTCCGCGCTGCCGGCAGGTTACCTTCATTGAAAATAACAGAAAACTGCAGGCGATTGCCGATATGGCAGCCGAACACGGCGCTCAATTTATTGCGCCGGAACAGTGGCATTGGGGCACGGATAACGGCAAGGCGCTGGTCGATTATCTGCGCGGGTATCTGAAAAAAACGGATTTGCTTTTAAACACGGAAGCCGTATCCATCGAAAAACTCGGTGATAATAAGTTCCGTATTGACTGCCGCCGTCATAATAAAAAAATCAATTACAATACGAGAATTATTCTGGCCGCTCCGGGACGCGGCGGAGCCTACTGGTTTCGCGACCTCGCCAGGAAAATGAATATCCAGAATAACTTCGGCCCGATTGATGTGGGAATTCGCCTGGAGCTCAACAGAAAATATTACGACTTCATTACCGATATTGTTTACGATCCCAAATTTATTTTCACAACAGGGCGTCACAAAGACAGAATCAGAACTTTCTGCACAAACCCCGGTGGACGGGTGCGGATAGAAAATTACGGCGATTTCAAATTGATTAACGGCGACGCTCTTTTCGGTAAAAAAACCAGAAACACGAATTTTGCGTTGCTTAACACGGTTGCTTTGACAAAACCTTATTCCGATACAACGGAATTCGGGCAAAGCATTGCCAGACAGTTTTTTCTGCTGGGTGGCGGCAAACCGCTAGTTCAGCGGGTAGGCGATTTCCGGGAGGGGAGAAGAAGTTCGGTGGCAACATTCAACAGTACAATTCGTCATTTTGAAATGTGCAAGGCAACCTGTAACGCAACTCCCGGCGATATTACACTGGCCATGCCTGCTCGAATAATGGATAATTTATGGGAATCGCTCAAATCGCTGGACAAAATAATTCCGGGCATTCTTCATCCTTCAACGCTGATATACGCTCCGGAAATAAAGTTTTTTGACACACATTTTCCGACTGACCGTTATCTGGAAACTAACATTAAAGGCGTCTTTGTTGCCGGTGACGGTACCGGCAAGAGCCGCGGTATTTTAGGCGCGGCAATATCCGGCATCATCGCCGCGAAGGGGATGCTTCGTGGAAAAGAGTGAATAATAAATTAGCGAAGAAACCGGTATGATAAAATCTGTCATTTCCGCGAAGAGACTGAGTTGTAATTAATTTTTGTGTCATTTCGAAGTCCCGCATGCCCGGGCATTCGCCGGAGTTCCCTGCGGGATAAACTCCGGCGGGAACCGGAAAAATTATCAGAGAATTTAGGGTAGATTTAAAAAGCAATTTCGGAGCAAAAAATGCGGGATCTGAAAGATAAAAAAATACTTATTACCGGAGCCGCAAGCGGAATCGGCCGGGCCACTGCCATTGCCATGGGCAAATTGGGATGCCGTTTGTTTTTGACCGATATAAACGGAGACGACCTTAAAAAAACGGTAGAAGTAATTTCCAGTGCCGGCGGAACCGTGTGTCTGGCACGCCCTTTTGATGTCGGCAATTATCAGGCCATGGAGGATTTCGCTAAAGATGTTAATGCTGCGCATGGTTCTCTGGATATTCTGATAAATGTTGCGGGCATTGCCCTTTTTTCCCAGATAGAAGATATGAGTCACAATGATTGGGAAAAAGTAATCAAAGTAAATCTCTGGGGAGTTATTCACGGCCTGGAATGCTTTGTGCCCGATATGATTCGCGCCGGTAACGGCGGACATATAGTTAACATTTCATCAACAGCCGGTATTATCGGATTACCCTGGCATGTCGTTTACGCGGGAACGAAACATGCGCTTGTAGGCATGTCCGAAGTTCTACGCTACGATTTAAAAAAGCACAAGATAGACGTCAGCATAGTTTGTCCCGGCGCGGTTAATACCGGTCTGGTAAAGACTGTCGAAATTCATGCCGATAAGGAAATAACGGATAAGACACGCGCGCATTTTCTTAAAAGAGCTATCACGCCGGAAAGAGTCGCCGACCTGATCATCGACGCAATTCGCAACCGTAAATTCTTTGTCATCACTTCATTCGACATAAAGTTGCTTTTCTTTTTCAAGAAATACTGTTTTCCGATTTATAACCTTGTTATGCTGACGATAAGCCGTGTTATGGATAAGTTGTTCAAAAAAACTATTTGAAAGAAAATGACTGACACCGCCATAAAAAATTTTCTTTTCCCGAAAATAACCAAACGCTATTTGCTGCGTGTTATCGTTGTTGCCATAACCGCTTTTATTATTTTTAAATTCGTGTTCATACCTTTTCGCATCCAGGGTGAAAGCATGGCGCCAACATATGTCACCGGTTCGTTTAATTTCTGTTTTACAATGCGTTATCTTTTTTCCAAACCGGCACCGTCCGATGTTGTTCTTGTGCTGATGGCGGGACAAAATGTAATGTTGCTCAAGCGGGTAGTTGCCATCGAAGGCCAGAGCGTTGAATTTAAAGAAGGACAACTTTTTGTTGACGGTAAAAAGATAAATGAACCTTACGTATCAGGAAAGAGTAATTGGAATATAGCGCCAACCATTGTCAAATCAGGCAATATTTATGTAGTGGGCGATAATCGCAGCATGCCTGCCGAAAGACATGCATTCGGCCAGACATCTTTAAAACGTATTGCAGGTATGCCGTTATGGTAACTAAAAAATATCTGACAGTAGTGCTGATACTTGTTGGGGCAGGGGTGATACTTTTGCTTTTATCTGTTGACTGGGAGGCGAGGGCTGTGAAAAAGCAGTTACGCTCGCTGGCCAAAGAAATGACCTGGACACCGAATGAAAACGAACTGGAATTCGCGTTACGTGTCAGGCACGTACAGGAAAAAATTGCCCAGACATGTCAGGTCGCTATTCCGAGCTATAACGTTTTACAAACGGTTTTACAAAAAGATATTCCGGCATACCTGTCGATTGCCAGAAGCTATTACAGAAATCTTTCCGTCGACCTTAAAGATTTAAAAATTGAATCTCTCCAGGTTCCGCAGGCGCATGCCGTCGTCACAGCTTACGTAAAAGCAACCGATGCATATGATCAAAGGAATGATCACACGCTGGCGCTGGAATTCAACCTGCAAAAGATAGAAAAGAAATGGCTTGTAACCGACGCGAAGGAAATGCAAGTACTCGAAAGATGAAATTAGCATATTAATTAATATCCATATTTATACAAGGTAAAGGAGAGTATAAAAACTCTACAACCGGCAGTAATGGGGCAGGGCTATAGAAAGGATTTTTATATGATAAAAACTTCAAAAATATCTGTCTTTTTGATTTTAGTGTTGTTTGCTTTCCCATCTTTCGCCGAGACGCTGTCAGGTGCGGAATACAAATCAAACCTCACGCAGGAAGATCTGACCTTAAAAATTATGAAACTCAAAAAAGAAAAAGCACCCGGCCAATTTACCAGAATCAATAAAAATATTTTAAAGTTTGAAGGCTATATAGTCAGAGATAGTTATTCGGAATACCTTAAAAATATTGACAACGATGTCAAAATGCTGGTGATCAACTGTCTGGGTGGAGATACTTACAGTGGCGTTAAAATGGGACTGGATATTCAGAAAAGAAAATTGGATGTTATTGTTGAAGGGTTGGCGGTTTCGAGCGCTGCCAATTATCTGTTTCTGGCCGGAGAAGAAAAAATCATTAAAAACGGTGTCGTTGGTTTTCACGGTAATGCTCAGGCACTTTTAAAACAGGTCGGCGGTTTCGAAAAATTGAAAAAAGAAATGAAAGAAAAATACAAAATGAGCGACGAATATTTTAATACTTTTAAAAAAGAACAGCAGGAAACAATTAAACTGGAAAAAGAATTTTACAAAAAACTGGATATTCCCCAGCAGTTTTTTAATATTACCCAGACTAAAAACATAGGACTGGCTCCTGAATTAAAAGAAGATTTTGATTTTCTTCTGCCGTCCGCGGTTACTATGAAAAAATTCAACATTAAAAATGTTTCGGGTATGCAGAACATCCCCCTGGCCGAAGCAGTAGGCATAAAAGTAATTTACTGGTAGTGAGACAATCTGAAAATGAGACCCAAGCTTCAGAAACAAAGTGCACTGGAGCTTGCTGGACGAATTATACCAGGCGCGGAGCGCCGTGGTATAACGAATCCCGACAGGTCGGGATGAAGCTTGCCCCAGCCACCTGGCGGTGGTGGGATAATTCGCTCTAAGATTTTCCGATCACTACATTTCGGAAAATCAAGGCTCATTAAAGCGTAAGTCGAACTATCCCGCGTTAGAGGAGGATATCGAAGATATCCGTGGTATTCCCGAAGCGAAGCGGGATAATGAATAGTGGCATTGTAAGCCAAGCCGAAAAAGGAGAGAAAATAATATGCGTAAAAAGAAAAACAGGGACATTGAAAAGAGTTATCCTATTCCTGAATTTATTTCCAAACTTCGTCGTCTGGCGGACGCGTTGGAAAAAGGCGACAGGTTTATCATCCAGATTGCCGGAGAGCGGATATATGTGCCGGCTGGAGCAAACCTGAATATTGAACATGAAAGGGAAGGGGGCAAAGAAGAAATAGAGTTTCAGATTAAATGGAGCAAAAAATAAACAACAGCTTTAATGATAAAGGAGTAGTTATGAAAAAAATCAGCTTGATTGTTTCTTTGTCGTTTCTTGTCCTTTTGCTTATTACAGGATGTGAGAAGAGTTCATCCGACTGGATGAAATATAAGACGGATAAAGATGGTAATGTATATTCATATAGTAAGGGAAGCATAAAAGTGGATTCTGCAAATAATTCTGTTCAGGTATTAGCCAAAGAAATCTATTCTGATGTCGGTAAAACGATAGAATTACAATCAAGAATAAAAGATGGCTTGTCTGTGGAAGAATATGGAAACTTTTCCTACAAAACATGTTTGTATGAAATAGATGTTGAGTGCCAAGACATCGTAGACACTTTTTAGTGCCAGGACATCGTGGACACTCAAAGTTAATTAACGTAATTTGTATTTAATTTCCTCGACCTGAACTTTATCCAGGAAGAGTTTAAGTTTTTGCTCTTTGACATTAATCGTAGCTATTACGTATTCATATTGTAGTTCCGGCGGTACGGGAAAACTCTCACCGAAAACATTTAGTT
>LNQE01000939.1_pt1 | contig 20454 bp, 16 predicted proteins | sample 603111 | NCBI WGS metagenome assembly LNQE01 (sample SAMN04260313, study PRJNA301899) | hydrocarbon metagenome | isolation source: hydrocarbon-contaminated ditch | place: Germany: Bremen | collected 1998
TACTCCCTTCCTTGCAAAAGATTCGGGATCCTTATTGGTCCCTGGCAACTGTCCGGGTTAATCTGGAGAAGGTTGTGACGACCCTCGCTCAATCACGAGCTCTTGTCTCCGGGAGGGTTCGGCCTGCCACAACCGTAAACTTCTATACCATCTACTATAAGTTGTTTACATGCGCCATAAGATCATGGTTGAACATACAAGGGAGGGTGATTTAATGTCTGTCATTCCGGCCCCGCATACGCGGGATAAACTCCGGCCGGAATCCAGTCTTCTTTTCACTTTTCCCCCGGTATTTTTAACATAGAACAGCCTTTTCCTTCCCCCTTAACCACGACGATATAAGTTGGGAACGTCCTGAAAATATCAGCTGACAAAAGAAATGTTTCATAATATTATCTTTGTAAATTGTAAATAGTGGTGACAATATGCAAAGATACATTGAACGAAGCAAAGCCGGTGAAATACAAAAATCTCTGCAAAATAATCCGGTTACAGCGCTGATTGGTCCGCGTCAATGCGGCAAATCAACACTGGCCCGTCACATTCTGCTGAACAACAAAGAAGCTCTTTTTCTTGACCTGGAACTTCCGTCAGACATGCGCAAACTGACCGATGCGGAATTGTTTCTTGGAGAACACACCCGGCAATTAATCTGCATAGATGAGGTACAATTACGGCCTGATCTTTTTCCACTTTTAAGGGCGTTAATAGATAAGGACAGGCGTCCGGGGCGATTTCTTATCCTGGGCTGCGCATCGCGTGATCTTATCAGGCAAGGCGGTGAAACACTTGCCGGACGTATCCATTACATAGAACTGACGCCTTTTACATGGCCGGAACTTCAGAACGATAAAAGCGATAAGAATCGTGATTTTAAAAAACATTGGTGGCGAGGAGGTTTCCCGCCCGCGTTTCTCGCGCCAAACGACTCGCAAAGCGACACATGGCGAAGAGATATGATTCAGGATTATCTAAGCCGCGACATTCCGTCCTTTGGATTTACCATGCCCATGCCGGTCATGTCGCGCTTTTGGAAAATGATCGCCCACTATCACGGCTGCATTTTTAACGCCTCGAAAATAGGTCAATCCATGGACATATCGCACAACACCGTTCGCAAATATCTTGATATTCTGGAGCAGACCTTCATGGTGCGCGTTCTGCCGCCACTGGAGATCAACCTCAAAAAACGTATGGTCAAATCACCCAAAATATATCTGCGTGACAGCGGGCTTTTACACACCATTTTAGAAATTGACAGCATGACAGAGCTTTATGGGCATCCTGTATTCGGAGCTTCCTGGGAAGGGTGGTGTATCGAGCAGATTATTACATCCTTACCCTTATGGCAGCCATTTTTCTATAGAACATCATCAGGCGAGGAACTTGATCTTGTTTTGGTCCGGGGGAAAAGACGCCTGGCCTTTGAGATCAAGGCCTCACTGACGCCGCATCTTTCCCGGGGATTTGCCGACACAATCAAAGCACTGAAGCCGGAGCGAGCCTGGATTGTATGTCCCATGACGGATACCGGCTACCCGATTAATAGCGGCGCGCGCGTACTGGGAATTAAGGAATGCCTGAAAGAATTGGGGGCGATTTGAAACTCACAAGAAGACAAAATAAAAACACCGACGAAAGTTAAAAACAGGGCACTGTCCCTGGTTCCTCTGTATATTTCTTTGCTTCCTGTAAGGTTGACACCCCTTCAATCTTTGTGAGTACCACCTTTCACTCCGTAATCCTTTCTGAGTACTAAAATATTGCTGAACTCTAATTTAATATATGATACATGTTTAAAGTAAAGGTCATGATCCTGTACCACGCCGCCTGCAGATAACAATGTTTTCGGGGAGGTCTTATGCTTAGTAGATATTTCCGCATTCTTTCGGTTCTCATAATCACCATCTTGTTTGCCAGCTGTTCATCTGACCGCGATACGCCGACGCCCTCTGAAAAACTGCGGGCTTCCGTCGATGCGAACTGGACCGAATACAAACAGGTTCATCATATTCCAGACAACGATATTCTGGGCGCAGGAATAGCCGTTTATCTCGAAACCCCTTCAGGCAACTATTTCGCCTCATCCGGCATGGTCTCCGATGTCAACCAGAACACGCGTTTCAGAATTGCCAGCAACACGAAAACCTTTACTGCTGCGGCCATCATGCTACTGCACCAGCAGGGGAAACTGGATATCGATGATAAGATCACGGCGCTTATCCCTGGCAAGGCAATCCCCTACGTACCGGACACCGCCCAATGGGCCATATGGAAGAAGATGGACATGACCATCTGGCAGCTTCTTTCTCACACGGCGGGCGTCTATGATGTTGACAATGATGATACGCTGTCAACCCCCTGCGCGTCGCCATCCTATGAGGGGAAAAATTACGCGCTTTGTGTCCTGGCTGCAGACCCAGAGCACCAGTTCACGCCGGGGGAACTGGTGGGTGTCCTTGCTGACACTCAGCTGTATTTCTTTAATCCCGGGGACGTTAATTACCATTACTCCGACACCGGCTACTCGATGCTGGCTGAGATTATCGAACGGGTCTCGGAGAAGACTTACGATCAATTCCTGATGCAGAACCTCGTCAATCCGAACGGGCTTACACACACCTCGGTAACCATGCTCGGATGGGACCAGACAATCCCCCCACCTTTCAACCCCGGATATGTTTATGCCGCTGGCGTGATGACGGACACCACAGAGGATAACATGTCATTACATATCGGGGAGGGAAACATCATTTCGACACCGGCCGATATCGCACGGTGGATAAGGCGACTTGTCAGAGGTGAAGCGGGAATAAATTCAACGGGGGTTGCCCTCATGAAGACACCGACCGCTGGCGCACTGTCACAGGGCAAAAACTACGGACTAGGGATCTCTTCACTGAGTGGACTTGGGTACGGTCATACGGGAGCCAATCAGGGTTATCTCTCGTTGATGATGTACGATCCCGTCGCAGATGTCACAACCATTGTCTATTTCAACATATGGGATATTGCCAACCTGTTGACTGACCAATTCCCCCTCATGGTAAAAGCCGGTCTTGATGCGAGGGCGGCCGTTGGATATTAGCCAAACATGTCTTGCGGGATTCTTAAGATACGGGGAACCCGCCCCAAGTCCATTTTTTATACACGGCCGACGATCCCGCCCACTGTTTTATAGAGAATATACTTCGTTAAATAGAGACCAACGCCGCTAATCTCAAGAATTGTACCTTCAAATAGTAATTCACAACATCAAGATTTATTAAAATTATTTCGTAGTAGGTGAAAGAAATATTTCAAATCCCTTTTCACGTTTCTATGCTAATCCGTCCAATCTTCCAACCTTCTAAACTTCCAATCCTCTATTCTTCACCATTCACTTTTTATCCAACCCTCCAAACATCCAAACCGTCTAAACTTCTTTAAAAGGGTGTCTAATCATCTATTCTTTGTCTCTTCACTGCTTTTTTTAACATAGAACGTAGAACGTAGAACCTAGAACATTTTTTCCCCCAATCTCTCTTCTTCCCTTTTCTTTGCTTCCCACCCTTGAGGGGAGGGATTGAGGGCGGGTGATTTAATGTCTGTCATTCCGGCGTAGGCCGGCCATGGTGCCCTTTAGGGTAAATCCAGTCTTCTTTTCATTGTCGCTCATTCACTATGCTAATTGTAAAAGTAATTGACAAATTGCATAACATCTGTTAGAAGCCAACCATGATTAATAGAATCGCGGAAAAAACAATTAGAAATCTGTTACGCGGGTTCCCCATCGTTACAATAACGGGGCCGCGTCAGTCAGGCAAAACAACTCTAGCCAGAGCGGTATTCAAAAACAAGCCTTACGCTTCCCTGGAAGAACCTGATTTGCGACAGGCCGCTCAGGATGATCCGCGTGCCTTCCTGGCGCGTTTCCCCAAAGGCGCTGTTCTGGACGAAGTCCAGCGTTGTCCCGCGATTCTTTCCTATCTTCAAACGATGGTTGATACCGAAGGACGCATGGGCCTTTATATTCTAACAGGTTCTCAACAATTCGGCCTTATGTCGGGGATTACTCAATCCCTTGCCGGGCGCACGGCTTTTGTCGAACTTCTTCCTTTTGCCACGCCTGAATTAACTGCCGCAAGTAAGCTTCCGGCGAAAATTGACGACATGCTGTTAACCGGATGCTATCCGCCGATTTATGATCGAAAGTTAGAACCCTCCAGCTGGTACAGCGCTTACGTGACAGCTTATGTTGAACGCGATGTGCGGCAGATGCTCAAGATTCATGAACTGGAAACTTTCCAGCGTTTTGTAAGACTTTGTGCGGGACGTACCGGACAGTTGCTCAATCTTTCATCGCTGGCTACAGAATGCGGCATTACCCATAACACTGCCAAAGCCTGGATATCCGTGCTGGAGGCAAGTTATCTTGTATTTCTTCTCCGTCCTCACTCTGTCAATTTTAATAAGCGGCTGATTAAAATGCCCAAACTTTATTTCTATGATGCCGGACTGGCCGCGTGGTTTTTAGGAATCAGAACAACGGAACAAATGATAACGCATCCATTGCGAGGAAGTCTCTTTGAGACATTTATCATCTCGGAACTCGTTAAATCAAAACTAAACAAAGGCGAAAAACCATCATTCTTTTTCTGGCGTGACAGCAACGGCAATGAAATTGATTTGATTGCCGAACAGGGGACAAATCTCATGCCCATCGAAATTAAATCAGGCCGGACAATCACCAATGAAGCCTTTACCGGTCTGGAAAAATGGCTTGCGCTGGCGGGGAAAAAAGCCGTATCACCGACGTTAATCTATGGTGGTGACGAATCCTATACTCAAAAAGGTATCAAAGTCATCGGCTGGAAAAAATGCGGGCAATTGCTTAAATGACAAATCTCATTTTTGCAATTGTTTCACGTTGAACGTAGAACATTGAACATTTTTTTATCCAACCTTCCAAACCTCTAATCATCTAATCCTCTATTCTTCACCCTTCACTATTCACTTTTCCTCCAATCCTCCAACCCTCTAACCCGTCTAATCATCTATTCTTTGTCTCTTCACTGTCTTTCTCAACCTAGAACTTAGAACGTAGAACCTAGAACCTAGAACATTTTTTCTATTCACCATTCACCATTAAGTGAGCCAAGCTAAGAACTAGTCCCGATAAGTCGGGACGACGTTCGAAGCGTAAGGCGAACTATCCCAGGCACGCAGTGCCGTGGGGCACTCTTCACGTTTTTCTATTGTATTTCTTCTTGCAATGTTTTTAAGAAGTTGTATTATTTGATGCAATTAATAAGAAAATTAATTTCTAATAGAAGCACAAAGCTAATATTACAAAACAGAGGTTTTAATAGTGAATAAAAAAACTACTGGCGCATGGATCATACATCACAGTAGAAAACTAGAAGGTGTTGCTAATGTTTCACAAGATTATGAACAAATAATTTTGGCTGGTAAATGTGGAACAATGCTTAATGCTTTGGCTGCATCAGTACAAGTTGATGTTACAAAAGTACGACTGCATGCACTAGCAAAAGCTAACGGTATCTCCGTTAGATTTGAACTACCAGCAATTTTAAATGAATTACAGAAGCAACGCCTTATAGACCACGGAGATTCGGGTCTATCTGTTTTGGGTCTTACCACAGTTAAGACACTTGAACATACAGCTACAATCTTTGAAGAGTCATCTCCAGATAAAAATGAGAAGGCTGCCATTGAAGTGTCTGAGATGGTTTCTGACATACCAATTGCGAAAAGTGATACTGCGGAATATTTAGCAGATAATTTTTCACTATCAAACAAAGACACTAATGAAATTTTAAAACAATATGAACAGATTGGCTTTTTTGATTCAGAAGTTATAGATAATGAACGACTTTACTTCAATGGAAATCTTTTTAGACATGAAGAAATTATGAAAGTAAATGCTGTCTTATCTTCTCTCAGATCAGAGGATAAAAAGAGGCTGGCTGAATTATCTGAAAAGCTTAATGCGCTTGGATGTATTCCAAAAAGAGAAGCTATTATAATACTAGGCGATATTCTCTATTCAAAAGTGTGCGCCATCGGATTTATAGATGAGAACACGATTGGCAATGAGGCTGGGATGTTCTCATTTGTTACATTACCGGCTGCATTTTCTAAATTTACAAATTCAATTGTAGATGATGCTTTTGATTTGGCGAAAGCTTTCGTGACCTCTTTAACATATGGTATGACGAGTAGTCCTCATAGTCGTGGACGAATTACTATGATTGAAGCACTTATGAAAAAACTAATTTCTGGATCTTGGGTTGGCCCCGCAACAGCTATAGGGCAGGATTATAAAGTGCTGGAGGTAAAAGGTGTTTTAGAAGTGAAACCTACAGGTGATGGTCGGTATTTTATGCGTCTTTTAAAGAAAGATGTTGGAAGAATGGCACTTATGGTAATCACGGCGGGCGAGGCAAGTACGGACACTCTTCTTAATATGCCGTCTGTATCCGCAACAAAATATGAAGGTCCCGAAGTAAACCGCGTTATTGTGCGTAAACAACAAACAGAGCCCCTAAGAAAAGGTGTTGCAATGTTATTGAATGACCTGCGTACAGGAGGTATCCGTTGACTTTAACAAAGAAAGATCTTGCCAAAGGCGAATTAGCAGAAGAAGCGCTCAAAGCATACTTCGTAACCCTAGGTTATTTCGTAGTGCGTAGCGTGCCATTCAACTACAGTGGCTACGATGTAACCGATGTCGATCTTTGGCTCTATATGAAATCTTCACCATTAAATCGTGATAGAACATGTGTTGATATTAAAAGAAAAAAAACACCGCAAGCAATAGAAAGAGTATTTTGGACGAAGGGTCTCCGCGAAGTTTTGGGTGTAGAACGAGCGATTGTTGTGACAACGGACAATCGAAAAGAAACTCGTGAATTTGGATCAAAACATAACGTTATTGTTTTGCATGGTGAATTTCTTCAGAGAATAATCAATATATTCAGCAAAACCACCTTGCGAATCATAGAGGAAAAATTAATTGCCGAATTGAAAATTCCATGCGTTATGGATAAAAATGTACTATGGCCATCTTTCTATAAAGGAGCGAAAGCTACATTACTAGTCGGACTAAACTTCAATGGTTGTAACCAACTTCTTAGTAAAATTCGATTAATTATTGAGGAATATATGGCCAGTAATAAAACATCAGTAGCTATGGTAAGACTCCTTTATGTAGTAACTGCTTATTTCTTAATTGCACTTGACTATACTACACGTTTGATTTCGCATCTCGATTTGGATTCGCGGAGGACAGGATTAGCTGAAGGATTTAGATATGGTGATGCGGGCCGGCAGCGTACAGATGAAATTGTAGATACTGCCCTGAAACTATTGGTAGATACATCGAGTGCCGATATTTTTTCAAGCGCAAAGATAAAAGCAGAAGTTGAAAATCAGCTTTCACAGTACCCCGCTGATGTATTGGCAGAATATGTCGCTAAGTCTGAGACACTTAACCAGTTGTTCACGCTTGGTCGTGCATTCGAGGGGCTAGCCTATGAATTAAAACCGCCCATGCCCGATCAGTGCCCAGCAGAATTGAAGACCATTCTCGGTTTATTATGTGATTTTTTTAAAATTGATCGTAAAAAAGTACTCTAAAAAATGTAAGAAGAAAGTAATTTAACCTATACATCTTCATAGTGAGCCGTGTTAATGATTAATGTATGGAGTGTGATGGTGAATGACGGGCAATTTTAAAATATTTTCATAGATTAAAAACTTACATTTCAAATTTGCACCGCATTAATTATAAATAAAAGGGAATTTATAAAACTATGGCTAGAATAATTATAGGCAACAAAGAATATTACCTGTACGACTTTAACAATGAACCCGAGTTTGAAAAAGCGGTTATTGAAAATCAGGCATATCTCTTTGGTAAAGATTCTGTCTATATTGATGTTAAAAGACGAATCGGGCGTGATAATCACCGTGGTATACCGGACGCTTTTTTGATAGATTTTTATGATACGAAAAAACCACAATTATATATCGTAGAAAACGAAATTGCGTCGCACGATGTGTACGCACATATTTCGGAACAAATTGCACGTTTTGCTACAAGTACATTGTCATCTGCTAATCAAATACGTAACATGCTTATTAAGGCGATCGAAAACGAACCCGAAACAAAAAAGATAATAGAGAAATACTTGCCTCAAACAGTTTTCAAAACCGTTACGGAGTTAATGCTTTTTCTTACTGAAAACAATATTAAGATTGTCATCGCTATCAATGAGGTTACAGCGGACCTAAATATCGTTTTAAAAGTTTTCAAAAATCCACCCGATGTAGTACTTCTACAACGATATTTATGCGGTAATGATATTTCTTACTATTACGAACCGATGAACGAGGAAATTGAAGAGATAGCAATTGAAAAGACAAAAAAAGATAGAGTTGTTGATTTTGACACAGTTGTCTGTGCCGCATTTGAAGCTGGCTTTAAACATGCTTATATGGAAAATAATGCGTGGTGGGAAATCCGACTTTCACAAAAAGCACGCGAGAACTTGAAGTATCTGGCAATTTACGAGAAAGCGCCAATTGCACATATTAGTCATTATGCGGAAATTGATCATATAGAACCATACAAAGATACGGGTAAATATAAACTTTATCTTAAAAACAAAAAGACTGTAAAGCCCATTAAGCTTGGAAAGAATATTAAAGGAGAAGCACCACAAGCGCCGCGTTACACGACGCTTTCTAAATTATTAAACGCTAAAACAATCAGCGAACTCTGGAGTTGAAATCACTTAGGATAAGCATTTCTTCTTGAAATGTTCTTTTTCTTATTTTCCGAATCAATACAATATTTCAATCAGGAATAAGCACAATTCACACCAGATAACAAACATTGACAACACACATCCCGTTTTGTGTTCATAAATCAATTGACATACAAGGCCAGTCTTCATATACTCCAACTACAATTTTTATCAAACTTTAGCTTCAACAGAAAATGAGTAAAATGACAATTGATAAATATATTAACAAGGTGATTCAAGGTGACTGTTTGGATGTAATGAAACAATTTCCTAATAAGTCGATTGATATGATACTCTGTGACCTTCCATATGGAACAACACAAAACAAATGGGATTCTGTTATTGACCTTGAAATGCTTTGGCATGCGTACGAAAGAATAATAAAAGATAATGGATGCATTGCACTAACAGCACAAGGACTTTTTACCGCAAAACTTATTCTTAGTAATGAAAAACTTTTTAAATATAAAATAGTTTGGATAAAATCAAAATCAACGAATTTTCTCAATGCCAAAATTCAACCACTTCGTAAACATGAGGATATTTGTATTTTTTATAAAAAACAACCGACCTATAATCCTCAAATGACTAATGGTGAACCTTATGATAAGGGTTATCGCAAGAATCAATACACGGGAAGCTATGGAGATTTTAAATCTCAACACGTTAAAAGCGATGGGCAACGCTATCCTAATGATGTAGTATTTTACGAAGAACAGAGAGTGGATAACTTAGTTTATGATGACGTTGTCTATAAAAAAACTGCTGAATCAGAAGGACCTGTTTTACATCCAACTCAAAAACCAATAGAGCTTGGGCGATATTTAATAAGGACATATACAAATCCTGGAGATATTGTTCTTGATAATGCTGCTGGTTGCGGCAGCTTTTTGTTAGCAGCAATTTTAGAAGGAAGAATGTTTGTAGGCATTGAGAAAAATGAGGATATTCTGCTGCATAAAGTGCATCCTATTGACTACATAAAAGTTTGCACTAATAGAATTGAGGAAACATTAAAGAAAAAAGAACTTGAAGATTCGACACTTTCACTTTTTGAAAGACCAGTAATAAAATACCATACATTAAATTATGCAAGTAAAACTAAACGAAAGAGTTTGGGCAGGAAAGCTAATTAGTTGGCTACAGGAAGAGATTCGTGAAGGCAGAACCGTTTTCCAAGATGCCACTAATGATGCAGGAATAAAACTTGAATCGGGGAAAACAAAATTTCCCGATGTGCTTTTATTTACAGACAAAGTTTCGGGAATTATTTTCAATGGTTGGGAATTAAAATTTCCAGACACAGAAGTAGACGACCGAAAAATGCTTTTGAATGCACTTGAAAAAGCAGAAAGAATAAAATCAGATTCATTTGTTACATGGAACGGTGCGGAAGCAATCATTTGGAAAATTGAAAACAATACATACTCTATTGGCAGCATTTCTAAATTAAAAGAGTATCCAAAAGAGAAAAACATAAACAATAGAGATGATTTAGCAGATCCGACACAATATAGAAAACACGAACCATCCTTAAGAAAACGATTGAATGAAATTCTCCATGACCTTGAACAATTTTGTCAGAACGGAGAATTAAGACAAGCTATAAATATTTCAGGAAGCTTTGTTGAATCAGTAAAAGAAGCAGCAAAAATTATTCTCCCTCAGTTCCAAAGTGAAATTGTGAGGTTAAAAGGTGCTGACGCGTCTTTTCGTAAAGAGTTTAATCAATGGAAAATCTATGAGAGTTCCACTCTCAAAATTATGGCGTCATCATCACGAAGACCAGCGAATGTTATTGAGGAAGAAGTGCTGGCGAAATTCACTTTCTACAATCTAATTGGCAAGATCATTTTCTATCTGACACTTTCTGAAAACTTATCAGGTATTTTGCAACAACTTGATTTGAAAAATTCAAAAAATATAAAACAAGCATTACAAAATTATTTTGATGCTGCCAGCAGAATTGATTACCAAGCAGTTTATCAGCCATATTTCACGGACAAAGTAGAATTTAATGAAACAGTTAATGAAACTTTGTTTGAACTTTTTAATGCGATAACTGAATTTGATTTTAAGGTTTTACCAACTGCTATTATCGGAACGATACTCGAAAATCTTGTTCCGAAAGATGAGAAACAAAAATTTGGACAATACTTTACACCAGCAACTCTTGCAAACCTTGTTTCATTTCCTGCAATACAAACAGCAAATGATTTTGTGTTTGACCCGACATCAGGAACAGGAACATTTTTAAATTCCTTTTATCAGATACTCAACTATCATGGAAACACAAACCATGTTCAGTTACTCAATCAAATTTGGGGCAACGACATTTCTCATTTTCCTGCTATACTTTCTGTTATCAATCTTTACAAGCAACGAATCAAGGATCAAGCTGACAATTTTCCAAGAGTAACAAGAGATGATTATTTCAATCTCGAACCGAAAATGAAAGTTGTGTTTCCTGATTCCAATAATTATCAAAAACATATTGAACAACCAATTCCTATATTTGATGCAATCGCAAGTAACTTTCCTTTTATTCAACAAGAAGATATTCCGAATGATGTATTGACAACATATTTTAGAGAGAAGTTTGAAGCGAAACAAAAAGCGTTTCTCAAAGACAATTCATTCAAAATAAATGAACGTTCAGATTATTTTACTTATTGCGTTTACAAGTCAATCAGTTTTCTAAAGAAAGACGGATTGCTTTCCGCAATCACGTCAAATGCATGGCTTGGCAAAGAATATGGTTTTCAGTTTAAGAAATTTTTGTTAGATAACTTCCACATAAAATACATTGTGAGAAGCAATGCAGAGCATTGGTTTAGTGATTCAAAAGTTTCTACAATATTTTCCGTTATACAACACCGACAAAGTAACGAGCCAACAAGATTTATAACCGTAAATTTCAAACTGGAAGAAACTTTTAATCAAGAAAATATTGTAGAGCAGTTAAAAGAAATTGAAAATTTTTATACGGACGTTGATAATTGTAATAATCCAAAAAAATCAGATTGGACGAAAGACAAAAATTTTTCAAATCTCTTTAGCAAAGCAGACGGTTCAATCAGTGTTAGCATAGTATCAAAACAAAAACTTGAAAGTTCATTATCCGAACAAGAGAATTGGGACGCCTACTTTATTTCAGCAGATTTGTTTGAAAAGTTTGATGAACACACAACCCAACTGTATCCAAACACAATTGATGCTTTCAGAGGCGAGAGAACAGGTTGGAATGACATGTTTGTTATTCCAACAAAGGAAGTTCGGGAAAGTGGAATTGAAAAGAAATTTCTTATACCGTATGTAAAAAGCCCAACTGAATTGACAACATTGGCGTTTGACGGCAACTACGAAAATTATCTTTTTGTTTGCGACTTGCCTTTAGAAAAACTGAAAGCAAATTACGCAGGTGCTTACAAGTGGATTCAGAAATTCAAGAACGCAAAAAATAAGAATGGCACAAAGACAATCCAAGAAGCATGCGAAGGACACAAACCGTTTTGGTACTCCTTGCGACCAAAGCAAGCAAACATTGTAACAGCAATAAATCCATTTGAAAGATTCTTTTTCAGTTTCGCAGAAGAAGCATTTACGATTGACCAACGACTTGTTGCAATTACTGTAACTGAAAACAACGATATTAAACTTATTGCAGCGTTACTTAATTCGGTGGTAACTTTTCTGACAATTGAAATGAGAGGCACATCCCGAAATTTAGGAGCATTAGACCTTAATGCAAATTATTTTAAAGCACTTCGTGTCTTGAATCCAAACAAATTAAATGCACAAGCGAAGAAGAAAATATTAGAAGCATTTCAACCATTGAAGCAAAGAGAGATTGAAACCTTCTTTGAAGAGATAAAGAAAGCGGATCGCAAGCATTTTGACAAGACAGTTTTAAAAGCATTTGGGATTGATGAAACTATTTTGACAAGTTTATATCAAATACTTTCATTAGCAGTTAGCGACAGAGTGACTATGAAAGAAAAATGATTACTGTAAATACAACTGGGGGAACTGGGGTCAAATCTTTAATCGTAAATATTAGGGACAGCGTAAATATTAGGGACAGCGCCCTATTAAACTGGATTCCCCCTGCCTGCGCGGTAATTAGGGACAGCGCCCTATTAAACTGGATTCCCCCTGCATGCGCCAGGCTTCGCTGCCTGCGCGGGAAAGACAGAGGAGGAATAGATTCCGGCTAGGCGCATGTAACCTAAAGGTCATCTGCGTCCGGAATGACGGCGGTCACAAGGCGCTTAGCGCCCATACAATGCAACTTGTTCTTCGAATTTCACTGCGATCGTTCTTAAAGAGTGTCATTATTTTTTCTTGACAAATGTCACGAGTCACGTTACACACTACTCATGATAAAAACGTTTGCCGACAAACATACGTATGATTTATTCATTACGGGTAAATCGAAGAAGTTTCAGCCTGATATTCGCAAAAGAGCGATAAGGCGCCTTGAGTATATAGATTGGGCAACGTGCCTCGAAGATTTGAAAATACCACCGAGTAATCATCTGCATGCGCTAAAAGATGATAGAAAGGGTCAATATCCCACGTCGCTACGCTTCTGGGATAATTCGACTAACGACTCCTATAGTCGTCGAGTCTCAATATGCAATATCAGTCAATGACCAATGGAGGATTTGTTTCCGGTTTATTGAAGGTGACGCATATGATGTTGAAATAACTGATTATCATTAATGAGGGGTGACGATATGAGTATAAAATATAATGGGAAGCGAAAAGTAAAGCCGACACATCCGGGTGAAATACTTAGAGAAGATTTTATGCCGGATTATAATCTCAATGTTGCAGGGCTAGCCAAAGCGCTTGGTGTTTCGCGTCAAACAGTCAATGAGTTGTTAAGGGAGAGCCGTGCGCTGACTCCTCTCATGGCGCTTCGTCTGAGCCGTTTGTTTGGTAATACGCCTGAATTTTGGTTAAACGCACAGCGGACACATGATCTTTGGAAGGCGCAGCAGTCGTATAAAATTGAAATAAAGAAAATTCATCCTCTCAAAGCAGCTTGAAAATAAGCCGAGCCGACCCAGAATAATCGGGACGGTTCTGTTTAATTGGCGCTATGGAAAAACGGTGAATAGTGAATGGTGAAAAGGGAAAGGACTAAAGATAGTGCTATATCTCTACCTTGATGAAAGCGGCGATCTTGGATTTGATTTTGTAAACAAAAAGCCATCAAAGTTTTTTGTCGTGACAATACTTGCCGTCAAGGGAAATGAAGCTAATAGGTGTCTGATAAACGGCGTCAAGAAAACTCTAAAAAGAAAGCTGAATCCGAAGAATAAACGTAAAAGGATAGTTGAGGAACTCAAGGGGACAAAAACAACCATTGAGATAAAGGAATATTTTTACAAACAGATATGTGATTTAGATTTTGCGGTTTATTCAATAGTACTAAACAAGCGGCGCGTATATCAATCGCTTGTTAAACAGAAATCACGCGTATATAACTTTATTGCAAGACAAGTGCTTGATCAAATTCCATATGAAAATGCAGAACAAAAAGTAGAATTGACTATTGATAAATCAAAAAGCAAACCCGAAATCGTAGAGTTTAATAAATATATTTACAGAGAACTTGAATCAAAAATTGATCCTGCTGTGCCTCTTAATATCTATCACGTAAATTCAATTGAAAATTGCGCATTACAGGCGGTTGATTTATTTTCATATGCAATTTTTGAAAAGCATGAACGACGGAAAAAAGAATGGTACGATATCATTAAGGGAAAGATAAAATATGATTCTATCTATCTGCCGGACAAATAAAAACGAGCGTGCCTCACAGGCTTTTTGCGTCGAAGCTTTTGCCAACCGATGGATGGGAACACCCCGAACAACCTGTAACGGACTCACCGCTCGCCTGTACACTGCCATATTGGAAAAGAGTTGTCAAGAGGAATTATGTTGATAACTCAGTCAAACATTCCCAACGTTGATAGTATTGATCGAGGGCTTCTTTGTCTGCGGCGATTTCCTGAGTTAATTGGTGGAGCAAAACAAAGTCGCTGAAGTTTTTGGGATCGCTGAGCTGTTCTTCCAGCGATTTAATTTTTTCATCTAAAATTTCAATTTGTTTTTCTACGTTTTCCAGTTCCAAGGAATAATCGGGGACGGTTAAAGGGGAAGAATAAACAGTGAAGAGTGAAGAGTGAATGGTGAATGGTGAAAAGAAAACTCCACCTCCGTCGCTACGCGACACCCCCGCCAGCGGGGGACAAAAGATAAGTGACAAGGATTATGCCCTGAGAAGCACCCATCTCAAGAACAAGGCCGGTTTGATGTTCGTGTTGAATGAGGCCGGATGTTCTGTTAGTATAGCGCAAACAAAACAGTTCAACTAAATAAAGCAACGGAGGAAGAAGACTATGTTGAAAAAAATAGCATTTTTACTGCCTGCGTTAATTTTTGCACTGCTGATCAGCGGTTGCGAACAAGACAAGAACAAGGCGACCACTAAGGCGGGCGCGGGCGTTGCTTTAAAACTCGCCACGGTGACGGCGATGGATCACACCTACAACCAGGGTGCCGTAAGGTATGCCGAACTGGTTAAGGAACGGAGCAATGGCCGCATCGAAATCTCCATTCACCCCAACGGGCAAATTGCCAGTGGGGAAAGGGAACTCCTGGAAGCGATCCCAAAAGGTACAGTCGACCTTTATGTCGGTTCCACCGGCCCGGTTGGTGGTTTCAGTCCCTCCATGGGCATTTTGGATCTTCCGTTCATATTCCGTGACTACGCCCACGTAGACAAAGTTCTTGACGGTCCCATCGGCCGTCAGCTTCTTGATGATCTGGACAAGGCCAACCTTAAGGGATTGGCTTTCTGGGAAAACGGTTTCCGAAATCTTACCAACTCCAAAAGAATCATAAAATTACCTGCAGATGCCAAAGGCTTGAAGATCAGGACGATGGAAAACAAAGTCCATATCGCCGCTTGGAAGGCCATCGGCGTTATTCCCGTTCCGCTGTCCTTCGGTGTACTCTATGGCGATCTGCAGAAGAAGACCATCGATGGAGAGGAAAATCCCGTTGATGTTATTTACTCGACCAAGTTTTACGAGGTTCAAAAATATCTCTCACTAACCCAGCATGTCTATTCCCCGGCCCTGATTATTATCAGCCCCAAAGTCTGGCAGGCACTATCGAAAGAAGATCAGGCCATGATGTTGAAGGCGGCACAGGAAGTTGCCCCCTACCAGCGCAAACTCGGGCGGGATAGCGAGGAAAAACACATTGCCGAATTGGCGGCCAAAGGGATGACTGTGACCAAAGACATCAACAAGAAGGTCTGGTACAGGATAATGGAAGGAGCAATGGGCGAATTCATCCAATCTTTTGGGAAGGACAAGGTAGAGGCAATCATCAACACAAAGTAAGGATAGAGGATTGGGGGAAAAGTGAATAGTGAAGGGTGAATGGTGAAAGGAAAAGTCAAAAGATTTAAGTTTTAAGTAGTTAAGTAAGAAATATAAAAAGTGTTCCACTACGTTTAAAGGAGGCAATATGAATAATCGTATTTTTAAAATAATTGGAATTATGCTGTTCTTGGTAATGTCAATGTTATGTCAGTCGTGCACCGATGCTAAATGCATGTGGGATAAACAGGTGTGTAATTTTGATTGTCCGTCAACAGTTGGAGTGAAGCAGGCTTGCGAACAAAAATGTAATATTTTATATGACGTTTGTAGAAATAAAGAATGATAGTCGGGGACGGTTAAAGAGAAGAATAAACAGTGAATGGTGAATTGTGAAGAGTGTCCCGCGGCACTATGTGCCTGGGATAGTTCGCCTTACGCTGATCCCGATAAAATCGGGATCAGCTTGGCTCACTAAATGGTGAAAGGTGAAGGGTGAGAAGAAAAGACTGTTCAATGTTCTACGTTCTAAGTTCAAGGTTCACAGATTTAAGTAATTAAGTAAAAAAACCAGTGAAGAGTCAAGGGCATTAAGGACTTGATTCCGGTTAGGACCATGCCGGAATGACAAAGCCGTAAAACTAAAAACATTCAACAGAAGGAGGGCTAAAATTATGAGTATATCTGGATTGATAACATTTTTAGCTATTGGCGCTGTTGCAGGTTGGTTGGCTGGGACTTTAATGAAAGGCGGAGGTTTTGGTCTGTTTGGCAATATTGTTGTCGGAATAATAGGCTCGATAATTGGAGGTTTTGCTTTTGGTTTAATTGGTTTCACGACTGGTGGCCTACTTGGTTCAATATTTACTGCGACTGTTGGAGCCGTACTGCTGCTATTCATTGTTTCTCTAATTAAGAAAGTGTAGTGATACGGGACGATGAAAAATAGATGATTAGAAGGTTGGAAGGTTAGAAGGTTAGAAAAAACAGTGAAGGGTGAAGGGTGAAGGGTGAAGGGTGAAGGGTGAAGGGTGAAAAGAAAAGACTGTTCTATGTTCTACGTTCTAAGTTCAAGGTTAAAAAAAACGGTGAAAAGTGAAAGAAAGACTGTTCTACGTTCTAAGTTCAAGGTTTAAAAAACCGGTGAAGAGTGAAGAGGGACACCCCCGTCACTTCGTAACACCCCTCGGAAACTCTCCCGACTTCGCGCCAGCGGGGGACAAAAGACAAAAAAATTAATGGGACAGGTAAAAAAAATATCGTTAATCAAGGCTATTTTATCATCAAATTAACGAACAATTGACAAAAATACGTTAATATTGTATGGTAACTACCATGGCAACAACTAACACAACAAAAGATGTTATCAAGGTTCTCAAGACTAAGTACGATCAACTAAGTAAGGGCAAGGCGTCTTTGCTCAAGTTGATTGACGAGACCGAACTTTCGGAAAGTGTTTTTAATTCGAATGCCATTGAAAATTCCACGCTTACTCTCAAAGAGACCGAACGCATTTTAATGGAGCTGCAAGTATCCCGCAATGTGTCGGTACGTGAAGTGTTCGAAGCAAAAAATCTCGCGCGAGTACTGGAATACATCAGAAATAAATCTGTTGATCCGGAGTTTTCCGTAGAATTAATCCTCCTTTTGCATAAAATGCTTATGGGTAACATCAATGATGCTATCGCGGGACGTTTCCGCAAAAAAGGTGAGTACGTGCGCGTGGGCACGCATATCGCGCCGGCGCCGGAGCATGTGGAAAGAATGATTGAATCGATTATTTCAGATTATACCGCTGATCATTCCGTGTATTTCACCGATAAAATTGCTAAATTTCATCTGGATTTTGAAACAATTCATCCATTCAACGACGGTAACGGCAGAATGGGTCGTGTGATCATTAATTATCAGCTTATGCGTTTTGGTTTTCCCAACATAATTATTCGCGATAAAGAGAAACAGACTTATTATGAGGCTTTCGGCGAATATAAGGACTTAAAAAAGACTAAGACAATGGAGAAGATTGTTACACTGGCGCTGACGGAATCTCTTCATAAAAGAATTGCTTATCTGCAAGGCGATAAAATAAGCACGCTTGCGGATTATGCAAAAGCTCAAAAAAAATCAATTAACGCATTGTTGAACGCCGCCCGCAGACAGACGATTCCCGCTTTCCGGGAAAAAGGCGTTTGGAAAATCGGCAAATATGAAGAGTGAAATGAATGGGGAAAAGAAAAGAGTGAAATGTGAATAGTGAAAAGTGAAAAGGGAATGGTGAAAAGAAAAGACTGTTCAAGGTTCTGGGTTCAAAGTCCACTGCCAGGCTTGTCTAGTAAAATGTGTATAATACAATCATGTCTAAAATATACGAAAGATCATTTGTGGCGCAACTGGAAAAGCGCCTCTCCAAAGGGCAGCCTCTAATTCAGGTTTTGGTAGGCCCTCGTCAGGTCGGCAAAACAACCGGGGTAAAACAACTTTTGTCCCGCTATTCAGGAACTGTTCATTATGCCAATGCGGATGATATTTTGAACGCTGATCGCACCTGGCTGATGGAGCAGTGGCAGAAAGCATTGCTTCTGGGCAAAAAGTCTCTTCTGGTTATCGATGAAATTCAAAAGGTGCCCAATTGGTCAGAGACGGTTAAAGCCCTGTGGGATAAGTCGCCCAGAGCGTTGCGTGTTATTCTTTTAGGTACAAGTTCTTTGCAGTTGCAAACAGGCTTGACGGAAAGTCTTGCCGGCCGTTTCGAATTAATAAGAACTTATCAATGGAATTATGAAGAGCTAACGGCTGCTTTTAAATATGATCTCAACCGCTATCTGACTTACGGCGGTTATCCCGGCGCTGTTGCTTATGAGAATGATTTTGATCGCTGGTATTCGTATTTGAAAGATTCCATTATTGAAGCGGTTGTCGGCAAGGATATTCTGCTTAACCGGAAAGTGGGTAATCCCGCCTTGTTTCGCCAGGCGTTTGAAATTCTTTCCCGCTATCCGGCCCAGGAGATAAGTTACACGAAATTGCTGGGGCAGCTTCAGGATAAGGGCAATACGGATCTGGTTAAATATTATATTGAACTATATTCCGGCTCGTTTCTCATTCATCCTTTGGGTAAATATTCGGCAAAAAGTTATTTGACGCGGGGTTCGAGCCCCAAGATGCTGATTTCCTGTCCGGCTTTATTCACTATGCACGAAGGACCACGAGTTCTCGCCGAACCAGAGAAACGGGGACGAATTTTCGAGAATGCTGTAGGCATAAGACTTTTACAGTTACCCGGCGATTTGTATTATTGGCGCGAGAAACAAAAAGAGGTTGATTTTGTATATAAGTATCAGGGTCAGCTTTACGCTATCGAAGTCAAATCAGGCCGCCGCAAATTGTCATCGGGACTAAACGCTTTTCTGGTGCAGTATCCTAAAGCGCGTCCCGCGATTGTTACGACAGATAACTTTGCCATATTTTCGGAGGATCCCCGTAAGTTTTTAGATAAGGTGAGCATGAAGCCGGATGAAAAGTGAATGGTGAATGGTGCCCCACGGCACTACGTGCCTGGGATAGTTCCCTCCTTTTCTAAAGGAGGGTTAGGGAGGGTTTTACTAATGTCATGCCGTTGAAGAACGGCATCCAGGAGAAAAATGGACTGGATATACCCTAAGGGGCACACCGCCGGCCTCCGAGGCTGTGTCGTAATTGTAAATATTGCCATTTAATGTCCTCCGCTGGCGGAGGTGTCCCGATGAGAAATCGGGACGGAGGTGGAAATGAGTATCGATTTAACTTTTATCACTGCCTCAAAATATCCACCCCCATAATCCCCCGCCAGCGGGGGACATTACTCATTATGCACAACCAACGTTTGCAATTGTGACACAGTCTCATCCGCTAGAGGTATGACGGATTTATAAGTTTTCACCCTTCTTTTGTAAAGTAGCGCTTGCGTCTCATTAATATTTATTGTTCAATACGAGAAATACATTAACTCATGATGCTTAAACTTCTAAATAACCGCAATTTCATTTTTATTGGAGATTCCGCTGAAAGCGGCAGGTGATTCCGGAGGAAGCAAGCACCCTGATGTCTACTGAAAACTGCCGAGAGATCAAATAACACACCCTGCCGACATCAGTCAATATTTTCTAATTTTTTACGCATAGAATCTCCTTTCAGTTCAAATTTATGAGCGACATGAAACAATCTGTCACAAACGGCATCGGCTATTGTCGGGTCACCGA
>LNQE01001243.1_pt1 | contig 20361 bp, 18 predicted proteins | sample 603111 | NCBI WGS metagenome assembly LNQE01 (sample SAMN04260313, study PRJNA301899) | hydrocarbon metagenome | isolation source: hydrocarbon-contaminated ditch | place: Germany: Bremen | collected 1998
CCCCCAAAAACCCCTCCCCCCGGATGAAGCGCCGGTGGGAAGCCGTGTACGGGAGCGAGCTGATATGAGCGCCAAGAGCTCTCCATTTCAGAAGCGGTTCGCAATTTCATGTGATATTTGACACGCCGGGGAAACGGGTCTCGCCTTACCTGCAAGCCCCTCCTCCTGAAACTGCAGCCGGTGAGAAGCCACACTCGAGGGCGCAACGAGTAAGCGCCACGAACAGTCTATTGTTCAGGCCGCGACTCCATATGATGCCTTCCAGGGTTTACTGCAACGGGAAAGCCAGGGCAACATGCGATCCAGGATATCTGCACCGAATGCATCGATTTTTGCCCGTTGCCTGCGAGGACTACCAGGGGCTTCACAGCCGCAACCCGACATCCTATCCGGAAGAAATCAGGGACCGCCTCATCTGCCCGGGCATTCTCTTTTTCGGCGATAACCCCTTATGGCAGAGAGGATGCCCTATGCCCTGCCGCGGCGCGCTCGATCTATTGCACTGCCGCCCTGATCAGATCGGCACCGCCTCCGCGAGGATCGCCTCCCGGTAGGAACCGGTCAGATCCGCTGCGGTCACGACGTCCACCCTGCAGGAGAGGCAGGCGGCGAGTGCCCGGGCGAGCGCGATCCGGTCAAGGATGTCCCTGCTCTCCTCCATATCGATCAGGAGATCCAGATCCTCGGACGTGAACGGCTCATCGTTCAGGATCGATCCGAAGATCCGGAGGTTGGACGCGCCGTAGCGGGAGGCTATCCCTAAGATCTCGTCCCGTTTGCGGTGCACCAGCTCTCGTGTAATTGTCATCCCGGTCCCGGGCTGCATGGCGGGAGGAGGTTATATACCTTCCCGCCCGGCGCGCCGGATCACCGGCTGCCGAGCTTCGCCTCGATCCGGGCGACGAACTCCTCGGCCCGCGCCACCGCCGCCTCGGCCTCAGCGCGCGAGATAACCCCGGCCATATCGTAGACCGATGCATGCCGCTTCCGCCGCATCCGATCGAGCAGGATCGCGTCTTCCGGAGGAAGGACGAGTTCGGCGAAACGGACGACCGTCATGTGGGTGTTCCTGCCTGCAGGCCGGAAGCCCTGCGAGAACATGATCGCCCTGACAGCCTGCAGCATCGCGTTGTAGGCGATCGTATACGCCCAGTCATCGTTGCCCTGAAGCATGGCGCGGGCGACTGCCGCATCGCGCTTCGCGATCCCGAGGGCATCCGCCACCTGCCGCGGGTCGGGCGGCAGCCGCCTGATCTCGCCCCTTCGGAGGAGATCGTCAAACATGGAGATCACCCGACAGCATCACCTTCGGCCCGGCGAGCACGCGGGCGATGAAGGGATCGTTCCCGGAAACCCGCTCCGCAAGTTCTTCAGGGGAGAAGAGCACGTAGTTGATCTCCCGCGAGATCTGCAGCTCTGCCTCCCGGACCGCCATCGCAAGCATCCGCTCGTCCACGTCACCGACGATAAACAGGTCGATGTCGCTCTCCGATCCGGCCTCCCCCCGTGCAAACGACCCGAAGATGAACGCTGCCTCGATCCCGCCGATCCCGGCAAGCCGGTCGGCGAGCACGAGGGAGAGCCCCTCGGTCTTGAGGATGATCCCGGTCAGCTCGGATAGAATCGGAAACTCCCGGTTCACCAGATAGTACCGGGAGGTGCCTTCCCTGGTGCTTGAGAGCAGCCCGATCTCCTCGAGGTTTGCGAGCTCCCGCCTGACCGCATTGATATTCCCGCCAACCGCACGCACGATCTCCCGGACGTACATCCGCCGGTCCGGGTTCATCAGAAAGAGTGTGAGCAGCCTGACCCGGGTTCGGGAGGTGAAGAGGTTTGTGAGCACGAATAAGAAATGTATTCAATCGGATAAATATGTTGTCTGCCGGACCGGTGATGCAGCCTATGGGTGTGATCCCCGGGAGATGATCTCGACGATACGCCGCGACGAACCGTCGTCTCGAAAGAACCTCCTTACGGCGTGCTTCGGGTTGAAGTGCCGGAGCATATCGGCGATCCTCTCCTTATCGGCACCCGCGAGCACGTTCCACCCGTCCTCCACCGTTTCCACCCACTCGGTATTCTCGCGGAGCGTGATGCAGGGCACCCCGAGCAGGTAGGCCTCCTTCTGCATGCCGCCTGAATCGGTCAGGATCTTCTCCGCACCGTCCATCAGCCGGATCATATCGAGATAGCCGAGCGGCTCTGTTATGATCAGGTTCTCCGGCATGCTGGCCGAAAGCCCGTAGTCTGCCAGGACCTGCTTCGTCCGGGGATGCACCGGAAAGACGACCGGGCGGCCTGACTCCCCGAGCGCCTCGATGATTGCGATCATCCGGCCTCTGCTGTCGGTGTTTGCGGGGCGGTGGACCGTCGCGACAAGATATCCCTCTTCGGCAAGCCCTAGATCCTCAAGAATCCTCGACCGGCGCGCGGCAATAGCGCGGTTGTATTCGAGCGCCTCCACCATCACGTCTCCGACGAGGTGAACGCCGCCGGCCACCCCCTCCGCACGGAGATGATCCACCGCCGTCTGCGTGGGGCAGAAGAGGAGATCCGCCATATGATCGGTCAGCACCCGGTTGATCTCCTCGGGCATGCTCCGGTCGAAGCTCCGGAGGCCCGCCTCCACGTGAGCCACCGGGACATGCAGTTTCACCGCGGCGAGCGCCCCTGCAAGGGTGGAGTTCGTATCCCCGTAGACGATCACGAGGTCGGGCGCTTCGGCGAGCAGGACGTCCTCGAGCGCGGCGAGCATCGCGCCCGTCTGCCTGCCGTGGCTGGCCGAGCCCACGCCGAGATGGTAGTCGGGCATCGGGATCTCGAGTTCCAGAAAGAAGATTTCGGACATGCTCCGGTCGTAGTGCTGCCCGGTATGGACCAGGATCTCCTCATGCTCCTTCCGGAGTTCGCGCGAGACCGGGGCGCACTTGATGAACTGGGGGCGCGCGCCGACGACCGAGACCACCTTCACCTGCTCTGCTCCTTGAGAGGGTGGCGGTTCCTGTCGCCCCGGCCGACCCCCAGGTAGACGCAGCCGCTCTCGATGAAGGCATCGGGATCGACCAGGTTCCTCCCGTCCACGATCACCGGCCGCCTGTGTCTGCCGCAGAGGGAGTACAGCAGGTCGGGGTTCAGCCTCCGGTATATATCGTGCGCCGTGAAGATCGCGACGGCGTCCGCACCCCGGAGCGCTTCGTCGAGGTCTCGTTCGAACTCGATGCCCGGATAGTCTTCGACATAGGGATCGTGGACCCTGACCCGGGCACCGGCAGACAGCATGAGATTGCGGTAGGGTTCCGCCGGCGTGTTCCGTGCGTCGCCGGAGTTCCTGATGAACGCCCACCCGAGGAGCGCGACCGTCGCCCCGGCCGCCGGGATGCCGGCCCGCTGGAGGCCCTGGAGGGTGAGATCGCGCATATGGTGCGGCATGTAGTCGTTGACGGCGCGTGAGATCGAGAAGAGCGATGGGCTGCCGCTCGGCCCGCCTGCCTTCCCGCCGAGGATCTTCACCCCGCGTTCAAGGTGCCAGGTATCCTTGGTGAGGCAGTGCCCCCCGACGCCGGCGCCGGGCCAGAGGACCCCCCTGGTGATCCCCTCGCCTTTCAGGCTTGCAATCCCTTCCCTGACGTCGTAGACATTCACCCCCATCGCCTCGCAGTAGAGCGCCAGCTGGTTTATTGCAGCGATCTGGAGGTCGCGGAGCGCATTCTCGGCCGTCTTCGTCACCTCGGCCGCGGTCGCCGTCATCGGGATGATCCGCCCGCCCGCAAGGACCGGGGTATAGAGCTCGATCGCCCGCGCCGTGCTCGCGGCGTCGATCCCGCCGACAACCCTATCGTGCTCGCGGATGTTTCTGAGCAGCCTGCCGACCATCACCCGTTCGGGAGCATGCGCCAGCGCGAACTCCTCGCCTGCCGTCAGGCCTGACTCCGACTCCAGGATCTCGCGGGCGAGGCCGCAGGTCGTGCCCGGGGTGATCGTCGACTCGAGCACCACGAGCGTCCCTTCGGAGAGGTGCCGCCCGACCTGCCGGAGACCGTCGGCGAGCGGGGTGAGGTCCGGCTCGAGATCCTGCGGATTCAAAAACGGGGTCTGGATGGCGATCGTGACCGCATCAAGGCCTGCAATCCCGGAAAAGTCGTGCGTGCACCTGAACTTCCCGGCTTTTACCACCCGGCGGATGAGGTCGCCGAGCCCCGGCTCATCGGCATCGAGGGGCGACTCGCCGCGGTTCAGCATGCCGATCTTGTACCCCGAGGTCGGCGAGTCCCGCTGGAAACCGAGAACATGCTCATAGGCCGGGACGTCGGCAAAGAGCGCAGCCGCCGGTATCCCGACGTACCCCATCCCGACGACGCCGATCCGGCGGATCGGCCCGCGCTTCCGGAGGAGTGATGCCAGCAGCTCCGTCATACGGACGCTCCGTTGAAGCAGCCCGCGATCTCCTCGCATATCTCGAGGTTCGCGAGCGCCTGCGCCGGTGTGATCGGGAACTCCCTGCCCGTCTTCGCGCAGTCAAGAAAGGTCTCCAGTTCGAGCTTGAGCGGTTCCTGCTTATTCACCAGCACTTTTTCGATGATATTCTCCTGCACGTAACGCTCGTTCTCGACGGCGTACTGCTCCGGTTTCCGGTGAACGTAGATCTCCTGGCTCATGAAGTCGCCTTCGATCGTCATCTCCTCCTCCTCGATATACACCATCCGGATCTTCTTCGATGACTTCCTGCTCGCCGAGAGATAGACGGGAGTCTTCCCGAAGATGAAGAGCGCGCTGCAGACGTCCTCGGTGCCCCGGCTCGTCAGGGTGTAGGCATCGGCAAAGAGGACGTTTCTGATGATATCGACATCGTGGATCATCAGGTCCTCAACGACAGAGCTGCCGCTTACCCGCGATGACGCAGGATTGTGCCGTTTCATCTCCACATACAGCGGATCCTTTGCGATCCTGCTGATCTCCCCCACAATCGGGTTGAACCGCTCGATATGCCCGACCCCGACGACGAGATCCCCGGGTATCTTGTCGAGCAGTTTACGGGTCTCCTTCGCGGTCGAACAGATCGGCTTCTCGATGAGTGCGGCCACCTCCCGGCCGACGACCTCGCCGGCGATGGCGAAATGGTATGGCGTGGGTACACAGATACTGACGGCATCTGTCTGCCTCAGGAGTTCGTCAAGACTTTCGCAGGCAATGGCATCGTGCCGCCGTGCGAGTTCATCAACCGCTGTACGGTTTATATCGTAGAGATACAGGGACTCAACAGCCTTCAGTTCTGAATAGACGCGTACGTGGTTCCTGCCCATCGCACCGACACCGATAACGCCGACATCCATAGTGCAATTAATGCATCTCCATCAATTTTATATTTGCTGTGACCGCCCCCAAAAGGATTCTGCTCTTCTCCTGCGCCGCATTGATCAACGAAATAGTGGCGGGCACCCGGCGGGGAATCTTGGCCGGCATATCCGAGTATCCCGCTTGATCCCGGCAGAGGCAGGGGGAGCGGGGTGGCTGGCCGGTATCAGCGGCTCTTATACCACGCGATCGTCTCGGCGAGCCCGTCGTGCAGGCTGTACGACGGGCTGAATCCGAACGCGGCCCTGGCTTTCGAGATGTCGGCGAGCGAATCCCGTATATCGCCGGGGCGCGGATCCTCATACACCGGATCGATCCGGAATCCGATGATCTCCATCATGAGCGAGGCGAGTTCGTTCAGGCTGATCCGGTACCCGCAGGCGATATTGAAGACGCCTGCGGCGTCGCTCTCCATCGCCCTGATATTTGCAGCCGCGACGTCCTTTACATACGTGAAGTCCCGTGTCTGCCCGCCGTCGCCGTAGATGACGGGCGGTTCGTTCCGGAGGAGCCGGGTGATGAACTTCGGGATCACGGCCGCGTACTCGGAGTTCGGATCCTGCCGCGGGCCGAAGACGTTGAAGTAGCGGAGGCACGCGGTCTCGATGCCGTAGAGGTCTGAGAAGACCGAGCAGTAGTGCTCGCAGGCCAGTTTCGATACCGCATAGGGAGAGAGCGGATGGGGGTGCATATCCTCGCTCTTCGGGAGGGTGGGGGTATCCCCGTAGACCGAGGAGGAGGAGGCCGCGACCACCTTCCGCACCCCGCAGTCCCGGGCGGCCACGAGCACGTGCAGGGTGCCCGTCACGTTCGCCTCGTTCGTCGCAAGCGGGTTGGCCACCGAGCGGGGCACGGATGCAATGGCGGCCTGATGATAGACACCGTCTGCGCCTGTAAATATCTCGCGGAGCAGGGGCAGGTCGGTGACGCTCCCCTCCACGAACGAGACATGGCCGGATATATCCTGGATATTTGCCCGGCTGCCGGTCATGAGATTGTCGAGGATCACGACATCATGGCTTTGCGCGAGCTCTTCTGCGAGATTCGAGCCGATGAATCCCGCACCCCCGGTGACGACGTAGCGCATGGTACCTCCTTATCGTTAAACCCATTTGAGCCTTGCCGGTCGAATTTGAGATCGTGCCCCGGCCTTCCATAAACCATCATACGGTTTTTCGGGACGGCAGGCCGCCTCCGCACCCCGGTGCGTTTTGCCGTGCGGGCGAGCGGAATATGCGTGGCATGCCAGGATCGGGGATGTTCTGGGCGGGATCGGGTACTATCATGGACTGTACGGGAAGGGGTGTGAAGGATCCGGGCATATCGGATGGAGTATGTCGCTCTCCCGCCGAAAGATCGGTATGCCCTCGGCGGAACCGTGTTTGATCGGGCATGGGTGAGGTGATCGTTGCATTGAAGTGAAGGCCTGTGAGGATCCGTACGCGGCGCTATCCATGAGGAGCGCGGGGGTGTACTGCTCTCCCCCCGCTGGGATGCCGCCCGGTCCGCTATAACGGGAGATCCAGGAACACCGGACCGGTGGTATCGTGCACCACATCCTGCGGTTTTGGTTTGCGTCTGCCCCGCTCGCCGGCATGGGGATTTGCATGACCATCGAACCGAATTCGAAAATATTGAGGCTGCATCTCGCTTGTCACCGATTGCGCCCGGATCTGCCGGGATTCGGTGGGTTTGCGGTCGATGCAGGGCCGGGAGAAGCAGCATCCGCAGGTTTTTGGGTTCGGGCGGGATGCCTGTTGTGCCGCGGTCCTGCCGGAGCGCAACATATAGCATCATACGGTTTATAGGAATGAGCTGCCGGCAGCCGTTATTCGCCGTTGTTGCCGTTTGAAAGCGGAAAATACTGCTGGTAGACGCGTTTTCGCTCGTCGAGATCGGTGTGCAGGTAAATTTCGGTCGTCTTGATGGAGGTGTGCCCCAGGTTCTCCTGCACCACGCGGAGATTCTTCGACCGCCGGTAGAGCTCGCTCGCATAGGAGTGCCGGATCTTGTGCGGCGTGATGCCTTCCGGCGCGTACTTCTTGAATATCCGCTGGACTGTCCGGGGGGAGATGGGCTTTCCCTGCTGGCCGACGAAGAGCGGGCCGGCGATACGGCTGCCGACATGCCGCTCGACCTCCTCGAGCGTCTCTTCGTCGACAAAAACCGTCCTGATCTTCTCTCCTTTTCCCCGAACGCGGATCGTCCTCTCCTCAAAATCGATATCTTTGATTTTAATGCTGCAGAGTTCCGAAACCCGGACGCCGGTGGCGTAGATCAGCCTGACAATCAGGCGGTCGACCGGATCATCGATCGAATCGATCAGCCGGATCACCTGGCTGTGTTTCAGGTATTTCAGTTCCTGATTCTTTATGCGCGGCCGATCCATCCCCATCACCGGGTTTGAGGATACCGCTCCCTGCGAGTAGAGATAGCGGTAGAACGAGGAGAGCGTGGAGATCATCCGGTGGAGCGTCTTTGGCTGGTAGGTCCGTTCCGTGGCCATAAACGAGAGGAAATCGGTGACCAGAAGCGATGTCACCTCGACCCCGGTGTCCAGCCGGGAAACGCCGAAATCCTCACGCCGGAGCGGCGGATCGCCGGGTTTGGCATGCCTGCGCAGCCAGACGTACTGGCCGAACTGCCGGATCACCTGCTCGTAGCTTGCGATCGTCCGCTCCGAATAGTTGCGCATCCGGAGGTGGTGGCCGAAGCGGGTGAGCCATTCGGAGAAAAAACCGTTTTCCATTGGTTATTTTGTTATCGCCCGGCGTATATAATTTTGTCGCAGAATATACATTTGGCGACAATTCGGGGGGCGGATCGTCGCCATACCTGCATGCGGAAAGATGCCCCTTCTTGTGCATCCCTCTGTGCCTGCTGGAAGGATATCCCGCCCCCCTTCGTTCACACCTGCAGGCCCGGCGCCTGAGCGGCTATCGGTGAACGTGATCCGGGCGATCCGGTTAAAACCGGCAGGGGAGCGCTATCGGCGCGATAAAAAAGGTATGGAATGCCTGATGGAGTGATCAGGTGTCCATTCGTATCGTTCAGGAGGTATGGGATCCCCTGCGGGAGTCCCGGTTGCAGAGTCGGCTGTTGCGGATATAAAGCCCTGCCGTGCGCTGCGAAAGTGAACGCTGCATCGCCCGGGAGCGCTCCGGACAGGAGAGGTTCCGGGAGGCCGGCTCTGGAGGGCTGCAGAGCGGTGGATTCATCCTGATCCGTATCGGGCATCATGTGAGGGCAAAAGACGGTCTTGAAAAGCCGCAATTTTGATGCCCTCCCCGGCGCGGCGGTACGCGATCACGCCACCATCCGGGGATTGCAGCCGGTCATGCCGGCACGGATCCGCCGATGAACCGTATAGTGCTATATGCAGGGGGCGTGAGGCGATCCTGCATGCCGGCGGATCGCCCCGTCCCGAAGGCCTGCAGCAGTCCGCAAACGTTGAATAGGTACGCGTGCAAAATGGGTATACGAGATGGAGGATTCTGCCGACCGGAATGATATCACCAAATATCAGAAGTTCAAGAAGGTGGACGGCGCTGCATACCATCGGGTAAACCGGTTCCTGCGGAAGCACACCTACGTCACCGCACGGGAATGGGCGATCGCCCGCCTCTGTGCCGACTTCAGGACGAGAAGCGGCTCCGAGATGACGTTCATCGGCGAAAACCTCCCGGAACTCTGCCCCTTTATGCGTGACACCTATTCGCCCCAGGCCGTGAACCAGGCCCGGAGTTCGTTTAAAAGGAAGGTGAAGAAGGCGGGAGCGACGTTCTTTTACGGGGCGATGTGCGGATTCTTCACGGCGGATGAGCTGGACGACATCCTCTTTGAATCAAGCGAGGTCGCCAGGTTTCTCCTTGAGGTGGAGGGGACCACCCTCCACATCGACGAAGAGCTCGATGTGGAAGACAGGATCACCGAGGTCATGCGGGGCGTCGCAGAAGCCTCATCCATGATCCTGCAGTCGCGCTCCCGGCAGGAGGAGGATGCGGAGGATGCCCGCGCCGACGACCCCCCGCAGGAAGAGGAGGGGGCATGAAGCGGCGTTCTCCCCGGACGTGCTCCCATGCCTTCCTGCCTGAGAAAAGTATAACAATTTCGGGGCGATATCCTCCTGCACATCCGATCTGCCGGCGACGGCGTTCTGGAGTGCGGCGCGGCAGCGATGAAGATCACCGGAGGTGGAAGGCGGCATTCTTCTCCGTCCCTGCTGCGGGCGGGGATGCGCCGGCGAGATGAAGATCATACAGATTGTGGGACGATCAAAGACGGGAAAGACTCAGTTCGTCAGCGCACTTATCGAGCGGCTCGGAGAGTATGGGCGTGTTGCGGCGGTCAAACACCTCGGCCACCACATCTTCGACCTCGAGAGAGGGAGGGACACCACACGCTTCTATGAATCGGGGGCTGCTATATCGGCAGGTGTCGACGGGGAGAAATCGGTCATCATCATACGCGGAGAAGGGCTCGACGAGGTCCTGGAGACTCTTTCTGTTGCGGGTGTCAGGTTCGCCATCATCGAGGGATTCAAGTCACGCCCGTTTCCTAAGATCGTGATCGGCGACCTCGAGACCGGGGGCTGCATTCTCCGCAACCCGTCCGTCGACGAGGTCGTCGCGTCCCTCGACCGGTTCTATGAGTATATCACGCTTGAGGAGCTGGTCAGGGAGCTTAAGCGTGAGCACACCGGCGGGAGAGCGGGCGCGATCGTCACCTTCAACGGGATCGTCCGGGAATGGACCGGGGATGAGCATACCGAGTATATCGACTTTGCAAACGAAATTGAAGAGAAACTGGCACGCATCAGGACGGAGATAGAATCGATCCCCGGCATCATCGGGGTCCGGTTTCACCACCGCAGGGGGAGGCTATATGCCGGCGAGGATATCACCTATCTTGCAGTCATGGCAGAGCACCGGCAGGAGGCATTCACCGCACTGAGCACGGCAATCGATCGCTTAAAGCAGGATGTCCCGGCAGAAGAGACGTCCGGTCAGGGAGTGTAACATGAATACGCAGAAGGAGAAGAAGAAGCGCCTGTTTGGCACAAACGGCGTGCGGGGCGTGATCGGGGAGACGATGACGCCCGATCTCGTCCTGGGCATCGGTGCCGCTCTCGGATCGATGCGCAGGGGGCGTATCGCCGTCGGCAGAGACACCCGGACTTCGGGGGAGGCGCTCGTCCACGCAGTGAAGGCGGGCCTCCTGATGTGCGGATGCGATGTGCTGGATCTCGGCATCCTGCCCACACCCGCCCTCCAGTACATCGTCAGGGACCGCTGCGAGGCCGGCGCCATGATCACCGCGTCCCATAACCCGCCCGAGTATAACGGCGTCAAGATCATCGATACGGACGGCACCGAGATGGCGGACGAGGAGATCATCCTGCTCGAGGAGCGCCTCTTCAATCGGCAGTATGATGTCGCGGCATGGGACGGTGTCGGGTCAGAGACGATCGCCCATCATCAGGTGGAGGAGTATATCCGGGCGATCGTGGACTACTTCCCGGAGCAGATCGGGGCCGGGATGACCGTTGTGGTGGATCCGGGATCGGGGCCTGCGGCCATCACGACGCCCGAGATCCTCTCTCGGATGGGCTGCAGGGTCTATTCCATCAATGCAAGGATCGACGGGACGTTCCCCGGACGAATGCCCGAACCCACTGTCGAAGGCCTCGCCGGCCTATCGGAAATGGTCCTTTCCACCGGCGCCGACTTCGGCGTGGCGCACGACGGCGATGCGGACCGGGCGGTCTTTATCGACGATAAAGGGAGGTATGTTGAGGAAAATCACGAGTTCGCCCTGATCGAAGAGTACATCTGCAGGAGGAGGAAGGGCGTCATCGTCACCCCCGTCAGCACGTCCCGCCTCATCCAGGATGTCGCTATACAGCACGGCTGTACCGTGGACTATACCCCGGTAGGCAGCATCTATGCAGCCAGACGCATGCTCGAGATGATCGGGGAGGGCGTCGAGGTCGTCTTTGGCGGCGAAGGGAACGGAGGACTGATATATCCCGATCATCAGTTCTGCCGGGACGGCGGGATGACGGCGGCAATGATGGTGGCCGTCCTTGCGTCAGAGCCGGATAGAAAGCTCTCCAAATTGCTCGACGGGATGCCGGCATATCACCTGATCAAAGACAAACTCATAAACGTTCAGGCATCGGATATCATCAGCCGCCTCGAGGCGGCATTCCTCCATGAGACGCTCGATCGCACGGACGGCATCAAGATCATCCGCGACAGGAGCTGGGCGCTCGTCAGGGCATCGGGCACCGAACCCATGGTCCGGATCCTGGTGGAGTCGGAGGGGGAGGGGGATGCCGAGGCATTCTACCGCGAGATCCGGCAGGCAATCGGCCGGGTCTGACGTCCGTCATACTCATTATCGTGGGTCATTCCTGATTAATTCTTGCACGATAAAGGGATTGACCTCGTCAATCGCTTCTTCTATATCGGGGGTAAATTCATCGCAATAATGCTGTATTGCAGGGAGAACTTTATGGTGATGTGAGGATAACATTTTTATCAGATCGTGTACATGCATGTTACAGCACCCAGCAGGGAGGAACTGATCTGGTATGAATGGAAAACCTCAATTTAAGCAGAAAATCGATTCCGCAATATCAAAAGGGGATTTGCGTGAGATAGAAGAGTACGTCAGGGATGTATCCGGGTCCCAGACGAGGAAGGAGCGGAGGTCGCTCTATGACGAGATGAACAGGGCCCTCATCGATATGGCATTCCAGAAGGATTATCCGGACCTGCTCGGCCAGGTGATTGAGCCGACAAAGCAGGAGATATTTGATCTTATCAGAAGAACTGCCGGTGTATACCGGGATACCAGAGCCGAAAAATGGTTCTCTGTAATCTTTACCCTTGTCAATAAACTTGATCGCAAGAGCCATCAGTCCGAGATACTTGCAGAGGTATCAAAAGACCTGATTCAGGCAGGCGTTGATGCCGGGGATTTCCACTTCATCGAAAAGGGCGGCGAAGCCTTCAACCAGATCAGCATACGGAAATATCGCTCGGCAATTCTCATCGAGATCATACCGCTCCTCATCACCTATGGAAAAAGCGCCCGGGATGTCTCCCTTATGTACAGGGGACTGGAGATGCTCGGGGAGATCGGGGATATATCAAAGCAGTCGCGTCTCCATGCCGAGGTGGCAAAGGCGATTGCAACCATCGGGATCGATTCGGGAAACATCGAGATCGTCGTCGGAGCGCTCCGGAGCGCAACCGAGATCAACCAGAAGATCCGGCGGATGAACTGCTTATCCACCATCATCGATGCCACATGGAAATCACCGTTAAAGAAGGAGATTGCAGATGTCGAACATATACTCCGTATGCTTGCCGATGTACCCGAAGAGCGGATCGTGGAACTCCTGTCTATCATGACGGAGCAACTCCTTGACCGGATGCGGGATCGCAAACAGGTCTATGGGAAGCTCCTCAAACTGGATGAAGAGATGCCCGCCGCAGGGCAGACCCTCGTTCTCGAACTCCTGAAGAAGGCGGAACGGAGCGGTGAGCGCTGGTACCTTGAGAAGGCGTTCGAGTTCAATGCGCGGAGGAGGGTAGAGGGGCAGCTCCCCATTGAGGAGATCGTCCTCTCCGGGATTGCCGTCGTCGAGAAGACGGGGAACCCGGCAATCCTTCTCGATATCACGCCGCTGATCGAATCATCCTGCGATGCGGCGAAGGCGACGCACCTCTACCGGCAGATCACCGACGCCCTCTCACGGATGGGCGATTTCTACCATGCCATCGAGGTCATGAAGAAGGCCAGCGCCCGGGCTCAGCGGATCAACGCTCAGTTCTTCGAGACCAGTGTCCGCCTGATCAAGGAAGGCATCAATAGGGACGAACCGGAACTCATCAAAGAGAGCATCCTATCAGCGCTGGATATCGATATTGCCGACTCACTTGTCCAGCAGGCGGTGACCGAGTTCTGCAGGGAGTATTCGTTTGAGGATGTGATCCGGCACATACCCTCGATCAGGGATATCGTCAGGTCGCATCATGCCGCCGATCACCTCCTCCTCGAATGCAACACCATCCTGATCGACCGCGGGTTCGTCAGGAGCGCAGATCCCTCGGCGCTCGTGAATCTGGTCGGACAGATCCGGCAGGTCTCTCTCCGCGAGCAGGCCATCTCGTCGATCGTGGTTGAGATGGCCCGGATCGGCGTGGCGCAGAAGAACCGCGATCTGCTCCGGAGGGCGACCGGCCTGACCTGCGAGATCGAGAATCCGCAGGCGCGTGCCGAGGCGATGGGCGGCATCATCGACCATGCATCGGTGCTCGCCGTCGAGGACGGCGATCTCGACCTTCTCCACGGCATGCGGGTGCTCTCGAGTTCGCTCCTGGAGAGGGAGTACTGCCTCTTTGCATTGGGGAAGGTCATTCACGGCCTGATCATGTACGGTATCGAGCAGCTCTCCCTCCAGGCACTTGAGGAAGCCACCCAGATACTCGAGCAGGTCACCGACCCGTCCCTGCAGAGGCAGCTGATCGACCCGCTGATCGAGGGGTACGTCCGGGTGGGCAGCCTCCTGATCGCCGCCGAGTCGGCCAGGGAGAGGAACCGGGTCTTTGACCATATGCTGGATCCCTTCGAGCAGGCGCTCGAGCTGCTGAAGGCAAACGCCGCACCCGAAGAGATATCCATTAAGATAGCGAGCTACGTCGACATTCTGCTTGAATATATGCAGGTCTATCCGAGCCCGATGTTCTCCATACCCATGGCCATGTTCTCGCTCGAGATCCGCGGGGAATATGAGCGGAACGCCATGGTGCAGCGCATTCTGACGTACTTCGAGGACTTCACCCGGGAGTTCGATTCGGCCGATCCCTATGAAGTGATGGCATACCTCCTGGAGAGTGTGGATCAGGCAACGTCGTCGCCTGTCGTGCTGGAACTGATGTACCGCCTCTTTGATCTGACCGGCAATGTCTTCGCTCAGTTCACGGGAATCTACCGGATTGTGGATGCATACCGCACCCTTGGAAACATCGAGCGGGGGCAGGAGATCGCATCCAATATCCACGAGGCCATCGTCACCATCCCTCTCCCTCACGTCCGGGCGGTCATGCTTGCGGATCTCGCCGGGCTGATGGCGGGCATCAACGACGAAGATGCCCGCCGCTTCCTCTCCGAATCGCTCGCGACGCTTGATCTCGTCGAACCCGACCGGGAAGCCTTTGTACGAAAGCAGCTCATCTACTCCATCAAGAATATCCACGCCACGAACAGGAGAGACGAGGACATAGACTGGGCTGTGCAGCAGGTGGCAAAGATTACGGATCCCGTCGAGTACCTCGACGCCCTCGGTGCAATCTTTGACATGGTTGAGGACGCCGGCCAGCGGAAGGATATCCTCTCTACGATGTGCCAGACCGTTGTCGGCATCCCCTCTCCGTACATCAGACTCTCCATGCTGTTTGACGTGGCACGGTTCGCTGACGCATACGGCGATGAGGAGAACGTCAACAGTCTCCTGGAGGGGATCGGGCAGACGGCAGAACTTGTCCAGATACCGTTCGTCGCCGCGATGGCCCAGCAGCAGATGGCACGCATGCTCTTCTCGCTCTACCGGAAGACCGGAAAGCCGGCAATACAGCAGAGGGCAATCGATACGGTATCGATGATCAAGGATGATCGCATCAGGTACAACCTGATGATCCAGCTCGAGCAGCCCACGCCGCCGGTGTGGAAGAACACGGTATACGGCAAGATCATGGAGTCGCGGGACAAGATCCGGGTGGGAGAGTATACGACAAAAGACATGGTCTCTCTTGACCGCGCCATCCGGTCGGTACCCGACAGGGCAAAGCGATCGATCTACTACACCGAACTCTACCTCTTCAGCCGGAATGCGGGTCAGGACGAACTCGCAGACCGCATGCTCCTCTGTGCGCTCGAAGAAGCGAGGATCATTCGTCCCCTCTCCCGCCGGGCATTCGTGCTCGGGGATATGGCATGCAGGATATGCGCGGAGCGGCATGAGGATAAGTGCCGGGAGATCATCAATATGGCGGTGAATGAGGCGCTCAATATACGGGATTCCGAGCTGCGTGACGAGGTCTACGACGAGCTTGACATGTCGATCCAGATCACGCAGGAGCACTGGCTGTGAAGACGATCGAAATCATCGTCTCCGGCAGAGTCCAGAGCGTTGGATTTCGAGCGTGTATCAGAAGAATCGCAATAAATCAGGGCGTCTGCGGCGAGGTGATGAACCTTTCCGATGGAAGGGTGCATATCATCGCCACAGGCGATCCCGTCGTCCTTGATAAGTTCGTGTCGATGCTGTACGGATGCCCCCGCGTGATCATTCGGGAGCTGACCCAGAGAGAAGTCCCGCCCACGCCGTATCAGGACTTCTCCATCATCAAAGGCCCGTATCAGTATAACATCTGAAATTCCCTGTTCTGCACAAGCGCCTCCTGCAGCAGAACCACCTGGGCATCCACCCGCTTCTGGTCGATCGAGGCCCGGAGCGCGCCGATCAGGTGGTTCGTCAGATCCTCTGAGAGGTAGCATCGGGCGGCGCTCAGCTCGTACTCCCCTGCCGGTATTCCTTCCAGGGCGAGGGCAACGACGGCGCCGTCCACCATTTCAGCCTTCAGGGGCTCGATGAGATCGTGGACAAGCCCTCCTTCCCCTTCCTGCAGGAAGCCGCAATCGGGATCGAGATGGGCGCCGACGATGGCGACGCAGCAGGCACCGTAGAGGATTGCGTAGCCGAGCGAGAGCATTGCATTGATCGGGTCCTGGTGCGGCCGGGATGTCCTGCGCCGGTACCCGAAACCGGGCGGGATCAGGCGTGCCAGGATCTCGTAGTACATGTCTGACGAAAGCCGGTGGAGTCTCCGCAGTTCGTCCATGGTGATCAGCTCCTGCAGCTCATCCCGCATCTGGTGAAGCAGGACCAGCTCCCCTTCATACAGGACATCGCGATCCATCTCCTCGCAGGCCCTCTCCACAAACAGGAGGCGCGACCGGAGTGCGCTGACGGCGACCGCCGTTGCGTACCGGTGCGGTGCGGCTTGGTACTGGGCGTTTTGGACCTCTTCATGGGCGCGGTAGCCGTAGGGGTACAGGAACCCAACGGGTGTTCCGTCGATATCGAAGAATGAGATGGCTGACCCGCCCTTCAACAGGTTGATGACTGCAGAGGTGTGCAGGGTATGCCCGCCGACAACCAGGAGGTGGCGCACTCCTGCAAGAGGGTGGTGCCTGGTGTCGCCGCCCTGTACGATGATCAGATCGTTTGCCGTTGCCTTGATGTGTCCGCCATACCCGGTCACCGCGTGCCAGGGTGTATTCTCTGCCCGCATAAGCTCTCCTTGCCGTGTAGGAACCACCAGACTGCCCTGCAGCATATGCGATACCGAATGCCCGGTGTTCGCAGAACGGCTCAGAGCAGGATGATGGTGTCCGCAGTGATAGTGTCGTCGGGAGCGTGATCGTGCGCCCGGGAGAGCGGAATCTTCCCGCTTCAAACCGGACACCCCGCAGGATAATGTAGCGCTTTTCTCTTGATTAATCCATCGATCCCGGGAATAGTGAAGAAATATCCGTATACTGATTATTGCGGGCATTCGCAGGGCAGTAACAGAAACTATTTGCTATGCTATTGCACACCATAGATCAGATATGTTCTGGAATGAGGCGATGGAGACTATCCCGGCCGAAGAGCTCGAGGCGCTCCAGTTTCGGCGGCTGAAATGGACGCTCCGTCAGGTTCAGGAAGTCGGCTTCTACCGCAACCGCTTACAGGACGCAGGCGTGCGGCCGGACGATATCAGATCACTTGAGGATATCCAGAAGCTGCCCTTCACATACAAGAAGGATCTGCAGGCAGGGTACCCGTTCGGGTTCCTAGCCGTCCCGAAGCGAGAGGTCGTGCGCATTCACACCACGTCGGGCACGACAGGAAAACCCACCGTCGTCTGCTATACGCGGCAGGATCTGGAGAACTGGGCAGAGCTGATCGCCCGCAACATGGTGATGATTGGGCTTACCAGCGACGATGTCTTCCAGAATGCGGTCAACTACGGCCTCTTCACCGGTGGCCTCGGCTTCCACTACGGCGCGGAGAAGATCGGCATGACCGTCATTCCGAGCGCCACCGGCAACACACAGCGGCAGATCGAGATGATCGAGGACTTCGGCGTGACCGTCGTTCACTGTACTCCAAGCTACGCCATGCATCTTGCAGAAGCGGCAGAATCGATGGGGAAGCGGCTTGACACCTTGAAGACCGGGATCTTCGGCGCAGAACCCTGGTCTGAGAATATGAGAAAGGAACTCGAGAGCCGCCTCGGGGTGACCGCATTCGATTCTTATGGCCTCTCCGAGATGTATGGGCCGGGTGTGGCGTTTGAGTGCCCGGAGCATGACGGCCTTCATATCTGGCATGACATGTACCTGGTAGAGATCATCGATCCAAAGACGGGAGAGCAGCTTCCGCCCGGGGAGCGGGGCGAGCTTGTCATCACGCCGCTTGTAAAGGAGGCGATGCCTTTGGTCCGCTACCGCACGGGCGATATCACGATGCTGATGGAGGATGGCTGCGCCTGCGGCCGCGGAAGGAAGATCGCGCGCATTACCGGCAGAAGCGATGATATGCTTGTGATCCGCGGGATCAACATCTTTCCCTCGCAGATCGAGCATGTCCTCCTCTCGCTTCCCGACGTGGGCGAACAGTTCATGGTATATATCGATCGCGTCAAACATCTTGATGAGATGACGATTGAGGTGGAGATGAGCCGTGCGAATTTCAGCGGGGAACTCCGCGATCTCGCACGGGTTCAGAAACAGGTGGTCGGCGCGCTTCAGAATGCGCTCGGGCTTCGCACAACGGTAAAACTCGTGGAGCCGGGCTCGCTGCCGCGCTTTGAAGGCAAGGCGAGACGGGTGATCGATAGAAGGGGGGAGATCTGGTGAAGATCTGGAACCCCCGCGTCGAGGAGATGCCGCAGGACGATCTCAGGCGGCAGCAGTTCCGTCTCTTAAAAACCCTGATCTATCGGCTGTACAGTTTCTCGGAGTTCTATCACCGGCGGATGGAGGAGCAGGGCGTCCATCCCGACGACATCAGGTCGCTTGACGACGTGCGGAAACTCCCGTTCATGTTCAAGCAGGATCTCCGCGACAGCTACCCGGACAGGATCTTCACCGCGTCCCGCGAGGAGCTGGCCAGGTACCATGTCTCGTCGGGCACGACGGGCAAACCGACCGTCGTCGGGTATACGGAGAACGATCTGGAGAACTGGACCGAGTCCCTGGCACGGGCATTCACCTCCTGCGGCCTTGGGCGGGGGGATGTGATCCAGGTGAGCTACGGCTACGGCCTCTTCACCGGCGGGCTCGGGGCGCATTACGGTGCGGAGCGTATCGGCGCGACGGTGCTGCCGACCTCGGTCGGCAACACGGAGCGGCAGATCGAGCTGATGCAGGATCTCCACGTGACGGCGATCGCCTGCACCCCCTCGTACCTGCTCCACATGGGCGAGGTGGCGGAGCGGATGGGCGTCAGCATACGGGACGATACCGACCTCCGCGCAGGCATCCTCGGGGCGGAGCCCTGGACAGGGCAGATGCGCGACCGCATCGAGGAGACGCTCGGGATCAAGGCCTACGATATCTACGGCACGAGCGAACTCTCGGGGCCGATGTTCACCGAGTGCACGGAGCAGCAGGGGATCCATATATGGAGCGATCTCGCCCTTGTCGAGATCATCGACCCGGAGACGGGCGAGCCCCTTCCGGCGGGCGAGCGGGGCGAGCTGACGATCACCGTCCTCCAGAAGGAGGCGCTCCCGATGGTCAGGTACCGGATAGGCGACATCACGGTGATGAACGACGAGCCCTGCGCCTGCGGCCGCACGCATCCCCGCATCGGCCGTATCCAGGGGCGGGTGGACGATATGCTCATTATCCGCGGGATCAATGTCTTCCCATCCCAGGTGGAGCACGCACTCATGGAGATACCGCAGGTCGGCAGCCACTACCAGATCGTGGTGGACAGGAAGGGGGCGCTCGACACCATGCTGGTGCAGGTGGAGGTGAGCGAGGCGCACTTTTCCGACAAGATCACCGATCTGATGGTGATCAAGAGGCTGGTCGAGCACCGGCTCAGGAGCCTGCTGAATGTGAGCGTGGATGCGGAGCTGGTGGAGCCCGGGTCGCTGCCGCGGTTTGAGGGGAAGTCAAAGAGGGTAATCGACAGGAGGAAGATGTAATGGAAAAGCCGTATATTATCAAACAGATATCGGTCTTCTCTGAGAACAGGCCGGGGCGGCTCGCAGCCATCGCCCGGGCCCTGAAAGAGGAGAAGATCAATATTTTTGCATTCAGCATCGCGGAAGCGGACGGGTTCGGGGTGGTGCGTGCACTCGTCAACCGGCCTGAAGATGCATACAACAAGCTGACCGAACTCGGATTCCGGGTCTCATTCACCGAGGTGATCGGGGTGAAGATGCGGGACGAGCCGGGAGGTCTCTCGGATATTGCGACGATCCTCGGGGATGCGGGCATCAACATCGAGTATGCCTACGCATACAGCGGCAGGGACGCCGCAGTGCTGATCCTCCGGGTCGACCAGGTGGAGGATGCCGTCCGCAAACTCCGTGCCGGCGGCAGCGAACTGCTGGAGGCATCGCAGTTCCGGTAGGGTGTTCCTGGCACAACGCCTCCCCCCGCTCGTTTTCCCTCTATTCCGAAGCGACAACAGAGCTCCGCGGGCTGCGGGCGCGACCGATGTAACTCACATGTTGCCCTTCAGGCTATAGGCACAACTGATGAAGATTCTCGACGCTGCACCGATACCCCGCGGCCGGTTTTCTCCGACTATCCCGGTATAGTGGACCGAGGGAGGGGGTTTCCCCCTCCCCGGTCCCCACCCCCATGGCGATTGTTCCTGCGGTCCACTGTACTGCGAGATCCATGAACTACAGAAACCGTGATACTCCAGAC
>LNQE01000868.1_pt1 | contig 20350 bp, 20 predicted proteins | sample 603111 | NCBI WGS metagenome assembly LNQE01 (sample SAMN04260313, study PRJNA301899) | hydrocarbon metagenome | isolation source: hydrocarbon-contaminated ditch | place: Germany: Bremen | collected 1998
ATGTCGCCAATGTACTACACCACTCGGGTATCCCTTTCGTTATTCTGGAACAAAATTCCCGCCGAGGTGAAGAAGTAAAAACATGCAAATACCCGATTATTTTCGGAGATGCCGGCAAGGGAATAATTCTGGAAGCCGCGGCTTTGCGTAAAGCAAAACTACTGTTGATAACGACTCCTGTGGCGGTTGTTTCGCTTGGAATTATAGCGCAGGCACAAAAAATCAATCCGGATATTCACATTATTGCACGGGCGGAAGGCGTGGAAGAGATGAAAGCTCTTTACAAGAAAGGTGCAACATATGTGGTTCAACCGGAATTTGAAGCCAGCCTGGAAATCATCAATCAGACGTTTCTTAATCTCGGTATCTCCGCCAATGAAATGAAGATAATTACGGAAGAAGCCCGCAAAGAACTTAACAGACCTTTGCGTATTTAGATTTTATTCAGCATATAATAATTTCTCAAAAAATATAAAAAATGAAAAAGATAAACCTTAAAATAATCATCCGAAAAGTTTTCAGATTTATAAACTTCAGCAGCATGATAAAATTTACCATGTGGTGGCTTTGGTTCCGACGTAATCGCATCTTCTTTATATTTGAAGGACGTGATTATACATATCGTGAAGTTTATCAACACTCCCTTCGCTATTCACATTTTTTTCTGAGTGTAAGAAAAAAATTGGTGGAGTGCGGCAAGTTTGATAAAGACAAGAGACTTTCTTTCGGCGTTTACATGGATAATATTCCCGAATTTCTCTTTGCCTCCTTTGGCGCGGGCTTAAGCAACTCCATTCTTTTTGCTATAAATACAGGATTTCGTGGTGAAACACTGGCCAAGGTCATGGATCAGGCCCAAATATCCTTTTTGATTATCAATGAAAGCACCGTGGAAGAAGTGGATAGCGCGATAAAAAATACGAAAACAATTGGTCCGGAAAGTGTTTATTTTAGCGGAGACAGGAAAAATTTTACATCAAAAGAATTTCTGTCGCTGGAAGATGCCATTGCTGAAGCTGAACGTATTGAAGTACCGTCAAGATATCGGGTTAATGTTGATAATTTCAGCTCCGTAATAGTTATATATACTTCAGGCACTTCCGGAATGCCCAAAGGAGTACCCTGCACACACATCAAAATGTTCGGTGCGGGCTTTGTTGTACAGTCTGCGGTTCATTTAAACAAGAATGACCGTGGTTATATTTCAATGCCTTTATTCCACTCCAACGCTTGGTATATCGGAATACTCCCGCAGATGCTGGTCGGGGGCAGTTTTGTCCTGAAGAGACGTTTTTCAGCGAGTGCTTTTGAGGAAGACATGCTCGCGCACGGAATAACATTCCTTAATTATGTGGGACAGCCGTTGCACTATATAATCGAAGCTCTGGAACGCAAATACGGCAGCGGCGAAGCGGTAGAGGCTACTCTGGCAAAACATCCGCAAAACAAATTCCGTATTGCTTATGGTAACGGTGCCACGGTTAACGATCGTATAAAATTCAAACGCTACCTGGGTATGAAACATGTTTATGAAATATACGGTTCCACGGAAGCTGTTATTACAACCGCCAACCTTCCCGGAGACCCTGTTGATTCGGTAGGCCGCGTTGATTCCTCTATTCGTATACTGGATGAAGAAGAAAAAGAATGCGTTCCCGGAATTATGGATGAAAACGGTGCACTCATTAACTATGATAAAGCCGTGGGAGAAATCTGTCGCAAAGTAGGCGATAATAACCTCCGGTTTGAAGGATACTTCGGCAATGCCGATGCTACCAGACAAAAATTCCGCAACGGTTGGTATCACTCTGGTGATCTTGGTCATATCAGAATTGTAAGCGGAAAACGCTATATGTTTTTCAACGGCCGTACCGATGACTGGATTCGTAAGGATGGAGAAAATTTTTCGGCGGAAAGTGTTATTCTCCATGTCCAGAATATTCCTGCTGTTGATTGTGCCATTGCCTACGGCGCGCCATGCGAAGTTTCCGATGAAAAAGTTATGATAACTGTTCAGCTTAAAGGCGGCGCAGAATTCGAACCGGATAAGGTATATGAATGGCTTATAAAACAGCAAAAGGAAAAAGGTATGGATCCCAAATGGATGCCTGACTACATCCGCATCATTGAAAAGTTTTCTGTTACCGATACGCAGAAAATCATTGTGCGGCCATTCAAACGCGAAAATTTTAATCTGGGAAACAACCCCGACATGCAGATTTTTTTCAGACAGCGTGGCGACAATACTTATCGCAGACTGACAACCGAAGAATTCAGTAAAATCAAAGAATCCTTTAGAGCAAATGGCAGGGAGCACTTTTTGGCGGCGGGTTAAATTATCACTAAGTTTAATGTCGTTGATAACTTTATTGAACTAAAGGAATAAAGTTATCAGAATAGTTTGGTATTATAGAATAACCAAAACTCACCCTGAACATTTACAAGGAGGCCTTATGACGGAAGCAACTCAGCAAGCGTTAAGCGGACTGCGGGATCTTTCCATGATCAAGTGGTATGTCATTCCTCTCCTGGCGATTGTCTTTTATATTTACACAAAGGAAATGAAAGACGCGCGCCGCACAGGCGACTGGAACGCGGTTTTAGCCGGCCTGACGATCTTCGGCGTGGATTTCTTCAACGAAACATGGAACGGCTGGGTCATGCATCTGACGCAGCGCTCGGCTTTTTGGACAACGCCGGGAGACACCGCCCTGCGCACGATGGTCGGCTGGAACATCGAAATCATGTTCATGTTTCTCATTGTCGGCATTATCTTCTATAACACCTTATCCGACAGCAAAACAGAGCGGATCCTCGGCCTGCCCGAGAAATGGTTCTGGGCGATTGGCTACAGCATTTTCTGCGTCTTTGTCGAATGCCTGCTCAACATCGGTGGTCATCTGGTCTGGGAATACCCGTTCTGGTATTTATCCTTTAAGGGCGTTTGGCTGATTTTCTTCTTCGGCTATTTCCACTTCTTCTGTTTTGCTATTTTAGTAATCAGTCTGAAATCAATGAAAGCCAAATTAACGACAGTCGGAATAATATATGCCGTGCCGGTAATTATGAATGTACTGGCATTTGGATTCTGGGGCTGGAACTACTAACCCGCTTCTAAATCAAAGCGCTATCTTTGTTGGCTGCGTCATGGGCTTCCTTAACGTATGTATAATACGCCTCGTCGCCCATTCCTCGCCGCCTCGATATCATCTTTGATTTAGAACCAAAATATAAAGATTAAAGCAGGCTGAGGCTGGAATATTCATCGTAAACTTTGTTATATTTTTCGTGAATCATTTTGCGGTCGAATTCCCAGAATTCGGCAAGCATCCTGGACTGTTCATCTTTGCCAAAATATTCCTGACAGGGATAGAAAAAATGCTTATCTTCTTTTTCTATATGCTTAGGGTAGAAGTTGCCTAATTGACGTGCGAAATCTATTATCCGGGACAATTCGTCCTTATTGCCTTCTAAATATTTTACTTTGGCCGCAACCAGTGCTGCCGTTGTTTTTCTACCCCAGACATGCTCATCCAGCAACTCCTGCATGATTTTCTTCAGTTCCGGCGGAAGGTCTTTCTTGGCCAGATCCCGGAAAAGAATTTCCTCTTCCTTGCCATGATGAGTGCGATCGGCATAAGTTCGAATAAAATCCACGGCTATGTCTATGATAAGAGGATTAACTTTCCCGGTCTTCTCGATATTGTCAATATGACGCATCATGGAAGCCAGCATTTTTTCGATTAGCCGGTGTTCCCACATTAAAGGGCCGATGGGTTTCATAATCAATCCTCCTTGAACTTATTTTGCTATAAATTACCGCATAAGCTTAAAATTGTCATTGGAATTCTTCTACTCCTCCAAACGCAGGACTAATAGAAAAAAGCGGTGCCCTTATTTATACCTAACGTAACAATCACAACCCTTTAAGATCACAAAGTGAAAGGAACAATCTATATCAATTCAATGATTTTGCAATTTTATTTATTATTCATATAATGAATTGTTGACTTTTTAAATTACATTGATTAAATATTCACCAAAAGAATTATAAATTTAAGCCCACCAAAATACAAAAATGAACTTAAGAAAAATAATATGATATCGCATTTGTTACTTGGAGCAACAAATTGAATCGCATATTTCTAACCTCATTCATTTTTTTCGTTTTGTTAACTACTGTTAATGCAGAAGAGCCCTATCGTTGTGTCGACGCTGATGGGAATGAAGTCATTACCACCAACCCACAGAGCGGAATGATATGTGCTACAGTAAAAATTGAAAAACCTTCAAGTCCAGAAAACAATTCTAAACCTAAAGGCGCGACATCAATAAATTTAATAGACGTATGTGATAATTTATTCCGTAAATCGGAAGAATGTGAAAATGAAATCAGGTCTTTTGATACGCGTCTAGCCGAATTAAAAAAAGCACAATTTGATATCAAGCAACAGAGCATAATTAATAACTGGAATTCAAAAAAAGAACTTGAAGAAACAAAGCCCATAAGAGATGAACAATATAAAATTAACCAGCAAACATCATTACTTTATCAAAAGAAATCTTTGATTAATGATGAGATACGAAGGTATAAATGTCAGCAGCTCAAAGACGATTTATTGAGATTGAATAAGAGTAATTTCTTCATTAATAGCGGCGACTCTTCGCAAGGTCATAGAAAAGGTTATGCTCGATAATATTCAGTTTTCATCCTGCTGATTAAAACAAAATTTATATTTTCTCGCAGCATCTGTATCATTTAAATCATCGACGCGGATAAAACCGCCGGTGCGGCCACGCGCCTTGATGGGTACTGTTATTCTCTTTATTTTCCTGCTCTTTCTTTCGCTCGCTTTCGTATTGTTGTATTTCTTTTTCGATTTGTTGTCTTTTATTTTCCTCTTGCTTTTTTTCATTTTCAATTTGACGTCGTTCATTCTCTGCCTGTCTTTGCGTTGCCATTTCAATTTGACGTCGTTCATTTTCCACCTGTCTTTGTTCTTCCCTTTCAATTTGCTGTTGTTTTATTTCATCACGTGTTTGTTGTTCTCTTTCTTTACGATTCAGGATTTCTTTTTCTGTTTTCTTTTGTATAACTGCATCCAGATGACTTGGTGAACCATAACCCTCGACAGAGGGTTTGTGCTGATTTTCGAATGACATTCTAAAATGTAAGTTATGACCAACATCACCAACCTCCCATGCAGATTTTGTCATCTGCACTACATCGCCATAGGGATTTTCCTGTTTATAAAGAACACGCATTCCTTGCGGATAAGGCGATTCAATATAACCATGTTTCATTGAATTGCGCGGGCCCATTGCGGGAATGCCTATATAAGCATCATGTTGGTTTGCCAAACCGCCTAATGTGACCCAAGCAACATAGAGTTTTTCAGGATTCAAGGAAAGATGTGGCACACCAACATCAAGCCAGTCTGCTTGATAATTATTATTCGTGCTTGGCAAGGTTGTTGGCTCTGATATCCACAGCGCTGCAGGGGCAGGCCGGTCGCCGTACCATTCAGAAAGTATGACTTGCAATTTTAAGCCCGGCACTCTTGTTGGAAACTCGTATTGCGTAAACAAAAATCCAAGCTTAAATAAAACAGGAGTGTTGGGGGGTGGTTTAAACAGCTGGCCCGCGGCGGTTATTGTTCCCTCATTGCCACTGACACGTATAAGACACGCACTAGATTCCATCCCCGTGGGTGGATTAACCGGTAATGAAGACACAAGTCTTTTTGATTCATCATTTGAAAAAAAAGTAACTTTTACAAAAATTGAAAGCAAGATAATTATTGTCGCATATAGGATGATTGACTTATATTGAATCGGGGTTTGTTCTTTTTTTATACTTAATGATTCATTAACATTTGAAATGGGTTCTGTATCTTTAGAATCAGGCGCCATTTGCCATTTTTTATAAATTACTCCGCATTTGGGACACTCTTCTATACTGATGAAATTATCGTCATTCTCTGTTCTTTCGTAACCGCATTTGGGACATTTTATCATGAGAACACCTTGAGCACGTTTGCTAATATGGGCAGCATGGCTTTTCCACCTTACTAACGGACGATAAATGTTGCAACTAATTTGTATTTTTGATAATTTTCTCCGACAGTCATTCATGAAGAAAGAACGAAGCGTTGCTTGCGGTGCAAAATATTTGCATTGAGAATATCGGAAATAAAGACTAAGGTCTTCTCTGGAACTGTCGCGTTATTATCAGGCTTATAATATCAAAGTAATATGACGAGGAAATATCATAAATGAAGTGTTCAAAAATGTTTGTACTGCCCTTATTAATTTTTTTTATTTTAATTACGGCCTGCCAACCGGCAAAAGAATCGGGCAAAGAAGATCATAAACTGAAAGTAGTCGCTACAATATTTCCCGTATACGACTTCGCGCGTAATATCGGCGGTGACAAAATCAACATCACAATGCTACTGCCGCCGGGAGCGGACGCACATCATTACGAACTGAGACCGGGAGACATAATCAAGGTCAGCAAGACAGATATTTTCCTTTTTACAAATTTCGATATGGAACCGTGGACATATCAAATAATCAACGCCGCCGACAGAAATACCAATATGCTAGCCACCGAAACCGGAAGCGGCGTGGTTCTGATTACGCTCAACCAAGAAGAAGATCATAATGAACATGATGAACATATCTCCGGATTCGATCCGCATATCTGGCTGGATATGGATAACGCGCAGAAGATGGTGGATAACATTGCGGCGGCATTCATTAAAAAGGACCCGCGCAACAGCGATTATTATTTGAAGAACGCCCACGATTACAAAGCCCAATTGACGGCCATTGATCAAAGATATCGAATAGAATTGACTAGATGCAAAACAAAAACAATTTTGCACGCCGGTCACTGGGCTTTTGCTTATCTGGCCAAAAGATACAATCTGAAATATATCGCCGCTTATAATGTACTTGCCAATGCGGAACCGTCACCGCAGAAAATAGTGACGTTAGTCCAGCAAGTTAAGACCGAGAAGGTTCCCTATATCTATTACGAAAGCATGATCAATCCCCGACTTGCAAAAATGATCGCCGAAGAAACGGGAGCAGGATTATTAAAACTCAATAACGGCCATGATGTCGGCAGCACGGAAATGAAAAAAGGCGTGTCTTTTATTTCGATAATGGAAAATAATCTTACCAATCTGAAAAAGGGGATGCGATGTCCGTAAACATTATCAGCATTGATAATCTGACCTTTTGCTACAACGGGATGGAAGTTATCAGCGATATTTCCTTTGCCGTAAAAAAAGGTGATTATCTGGGTATTGCCGGGCCTAACGGTTCCGGCAAAAGTACGCTTATTAAAAATATTTTGGGCATTCTGCATCCGCAAAAAGGAAGCGTTAATATTTTTGGTCAGCCTTTAACTTCTTTCCGCCAGTGGTATAGAATCGGTTATCTACCTCAACGAATAAGCTCTTTGAATAACCACTTCCCCAGCACTGTAGAAGAAATAGTTCAATTGGGGATGAAGGAAAAAAATACGAACGCTTTAAAACACACCCTGAAGACGATGGGAATCGCGCACCTCGCCAGCCGTCTGATTGGTGAACTCTCTTACGGCGAACAGCAGCGAACAATGCTGGCGCGCGCCTTGATCAGTCATCCGGATCTGCTCATATTCGATGAACCGACAACGGCACTTGATCCGGAAACAAGAGATATTTTCTATTCGCTTACCAGTGAAACGAATCAGACTCGTGATACTACTATTATTCTTGTTACTCACGATACAGGCATTATCGGAAAGTATGCCCGCAATCTTCTTTATCTCGACAAAAAAGTAATTTTTCACGGAACATTTGAAGATTTTTGTACTTCACCTGATATGGCTGGATTTTTTGGATCAACCAGTCAGCATATGATTTGTCATCAACATAATAAAACAGGGAACCGCAGCTGATGGAATTATGCGATATACTCAGTTATGAATTTATCCGGCGCGCTCTCGCCGCGGGCGCGCTAATTGCCACAGTTTCTTCCATACTGGGGATTTTTCTTGTTCTGCGCCGTTTTTCCCTGATCGGCGACGGATTGGCCCATGTTACTTTTGGCAGCGTCGCCATTGTGATGCTAATCGGCATAAGCCCCACCTACATCACATTGGCCACCCTGCCGTTAGTCATAATTTCATCGCTGATTATCCTGAAGCTTACCCTGTCTAAACGCGTCCAAGGAGACGCGGCCATCGGTATTGTCTCTTCCATCGGCATCGCCACCGGTATAATTCTGGTGAGCCTGTCCAACGGATATAACGTCGATTTATTCAGCTACCTTTTCGGCAACATTTTAACGGTAACAAAAACCGAGCTTGTTCTCTCTGTTATTGTTTTTATCATCGTTGTAGCCACAGCTATCATTTTCTATGATGATCTTCTTGCAGTGACTTTTGACGAAGAACTGGCTCTAACCATGGGCATTAAAACAAATCGCATCAATCTGATATTATTTATGCTGACTGCGGTAGTCGCAGTTCTGGCGATGAAGGTTGCGGGGATCATGCTTGTTTCGGCAATGCTGATTCTGCCGCCCTTAACTGCTTTGCAGCTATCCATGAGCTTCAAAAAAACAATTATTGCCGCTGTTTGTTTTTCTGTTGTATCGGTAATTTGCGGTATTATTCTGGCTTTTTTGTTGAATTTGCCGGCGGGAGGTACTATAGTCATCTTGAATATCTGTTTTCTCTTACTTATTTTCGGAGCTAAAAAAATCTTGCCTTTACCGAGGTAAAAAAATGGCTCTTTCTACCGATCTCTTTTATCGCTCTAACTTAATTTTTTTGCTGGCTCTGATTTGTGGTATAGTCCTCCCTCAGGGATTCCCCATTGGCAACGCTCTTATCTTTCCGGCGTTGGCTATAATTCTAACCATTACCTTGCTGAGATTCCCTCGCAGTTTCTTCCGCCACCCCGGCCCACTTTTGTCCGCTTCTATTCGAGGCAATATAATGAATTACCTCGTTTTAGGAAACTTCATTATTCTGACAAGTTTTCTTTTCATTCAAAAACAGGATTTTTGGATAGGCATGATATTGATCGCTGCCATGCCGCCATCGTTAGATATAATTCTTCTGGGTAATTTATCGCACATTGAAAAAAATTCGGTCTTTACCAGCCTTGCCGGTGCTTACTTGGGCGCACTGCTGATTATACCGCTAATAGGACTGGGATTTTTAAAATATATAATTCCGAACTACTGGAATATCATCGTAATAGTCTTGGGATTGGTTTTACTGCCGCTCATTTTTTCCCGACTTGTAATTGATAGCGGATGGGATAAAATTATTGAGCCGTACGAAGAAACAATTATTGATTATTCCTACTTCATCGTATTTTATGCAATAACGGCAAGCAGTAGAAATCTTCTCCTGAACTGGTCTCCGGATCTTTTCACTATCGCCGTCATTGCCATTGTCAGTACTTTTTTCTTTGCCTTTATTATCCGAGAAATCGGACTTTATTTTCACACTAGTGAAATAAGGATTGCTTCCTTTCTTCTTATGGGCACAATGAAAGACTGCGGTTTGGCCGGCGGCATTGCACTTATTCTATTCAATCGGGAAGTTGCTCTTCCATCACTGATTTTCGCTGTTTTTACCTTTATTCATATAAACTGGCTTAAATATAAATTGAGTCATATTAGTGAAGTTTCAAGTAATAATTAAAAACATAAAATATAAATTTGACAACCTGGAAAACAGACATATTATATAGAAGATAATTTAACTTAATAAGAACACAGAAAGGAGAATAATTATGGCCATAACATTACCGGACCTTCCCTACGGGAAAGATGCATTAGCCCCTATTATCAGTGCCAATACCCTGGAATTTCACCATGGCAAACATCACAAAGCTTATGTGGACAATTTAAACAAATTAATCACCGGCACTGATCTCGAACAAAATTCATTGGAAGAAATCATCAAAATAGCCACTAAAGATCCGGCAAAGGCCGGTGTCTTCAACAATGCTGCCCAGATATGGAATCATTCTTTTTACTGGCAATGTTTGAAGAAAGCAGGAGGAGGAGCTCCTACCGGTGCCATCGCGGCAAAGATTAATGCGGTATGGGGAAACTACGACAAATTCGCCGAAGAATTAAAAAACGCCGGTATTACTCAGTTTGGCAGCGGCTGGGCATGGCTGGTTCTGGAAGGAGATCAGTTAAAAATAACCAAGACAGCGAATGCCGATACACCTCTCGCCCATGGTCAAAAAGCACTCCTGACAATTGATGTATGGGAACACGCCTATTATCTGGATTATCAAAACCGCAGGCCGGATTACCTTGCCGCTGTTATTCAGAATCTGATTAACTGGGATTTTGTCAACGCTAATTTAAGTTGATCTAATCTTATGCCATTTCTAAATCAGAGATGATATCGAGGCGGCTAGGAGGAGGCGCCGGAAGTGCGACCGAAGAGAAGCACAATAAAAAAATCGTTTCTTTACCAGTTAGCTACGTTACAATAACGTAGCTAACTAATACGTTGAGGACGCTGACGACCACGGCCTGCGCCGGGGCAGGCTGTGCCAACAAAAATAGCGCTTTGATCGGAAGCGCATTTCCGGTAGGAGAGCGCATAATAAATAGAATTTTACATTGCCGAGAATTTTCGCCAGAATGGCGGTAATTCCTTTAGGACTGGCTGATATTCAATAAAAAAAGGGGGCTTAGATCAAGCCTCCTTTTTATTTATAAAAAAACAGGGGGGGTTGTTATTTCTTTTTGTCAACTCGCACTTTAAGTTCTTTGCCTACTTTAAAGAAGGGTAACTTTTTGGGTTCAACCTGTATTTTGGTACCGGTTTTAGGATTTCTTCCCGTATACGATCCGTATTTCTTTACCACAAAGCTTCCAAAGCCCCTGATTTCAATACGTCCATTTTTTTTCAATTCATCGGTAAAACCCTTAAAAATAAGATTAACTACATCAATTGCTTTTTTTTCCGTTAAGTTTAACTTACTGCTTAAAGTTTCAATAAGACCGGACTTATTCATAGACCCTCCTTAGTGCTATTTACAACAATGAATCGCTAAGATGACAATATATGTTTATTTTCTCTATGTTAGACGTTATTATTTATTTTTTAGCGAATGTCAAGAAATTTTTAAATATTTAATTTGATACGTTATTCAGGAGTTGGTCTACTTCTTTCTTAGTCAACTGCCGCCAACTACCCTCTCTTAAATTGCCCAATTTCAGACTTCCAATAGATTCCCGAACCAGCATGGCTACCCTATAACCGGCAGCATCAAACCCTCTTCTGATGATTCTATTTTTCCCTTCTCTCAAAGTAAGATGCAACCAACAGCTTCGATCGTTAACCTTTTCTATTTTTAGATTTTCAGGTTTAAAAATACTATCGGGCAATTTAATCCCCTTACCCAGTCTCATTAAATCCTCTTTAGACAAATGTCCCTGAATTTTTACTCGATATACTTTCGGTTGCTGAAAACGGGGATGCTGCACTTTTTGGGCAAAATCGCCGTCATTCGTCAAAAGCAAAAGCCCTCTGGAATCGTAATCAAGTCTTCCTACCGGATAAACCCTCTCCGGCACGTCACTCAGCAAATCCACAACTGTCGGTCTGTTTTGAGGATCATGAAGGGTAGTAACAAACCCGGCCGGCTTGTTTAAAGCAATATAATATTTTGTTTTCCCGACAGAAATGGTTTTGCCGTCAATCCGAATAACGTCTTTTCCGGCATCAGCCTTTTCTCCCAGCCTGGTTATTACAACATTATTGACGCTGACTCGTCCCTGAGTTATCAGATCTTCAGCATGACGCCTCGAGGTAATGCCGGCAGTCGCGATGATTTTTTGTAAACGTTCTTTCATAAATCAGGAACATCTTTGATTTCTATTTCTTCGATTTCCTGTTCTTTACTTTTTTCCTCTATGACTTCCTGATTCACAATTTTCTGCTCCACAATTTCCCGTTCTGTTATTTCCAGACCTTCGATTTCCTGTTCTGAGCTTTTCTCCTCTATGACTTCCGGATTTACAATTTTCTGCTCCACAATTTCCCGTTCTGTGATTCCCAAACCCTCGATTTCCTGTTCTACGGTTTCCTGATCTGCAACTTCCTGATCCCTGTTTAATTCTTTCAATTCTCGTAAATTCGGCAAATCAAGAAGGTCTTTCAGATTGAAAACTTCCAGAAATCTTCTGGTCGTTCCGTAAATTATTGGTTTACCGGGCACGTCCTTACGTCCGACAATACGAATAAGTTTCTTCTCCATAAGACTTTTAAGAGGCGCGCCTACGTCTACTCCGCGAATGCTTTCAATTTCAGATTTAACAATTGGCTGTTTATACGCGATGATTGCCAGCGTCTCCATAGCCTGCGGCGATAAAGACTGTGGCTTTGTACTTTTTAATTTTTTAATCCATTGGCCAAGCTCGGGGCTGGTACGAAACTGAAAACCACCGGCAATTTCCTGCAAAAAAATACCGCCGTCCCTTTGATTATATTCCGATATAAGCTGATCGATAATTTCTTTAATTTCCTTTTTTTCCATTTCCGGAAAAACAATACGAATTTTTTCAGGCGCTAAAGGTGTTTCGGAAGCGAAAATCATTGCTTCAATTATTGCTTTAACTTTTTCCATTATGACTCCACGGCCGGAAATATCCGGATAACTCCAAGGACTGAAGTTTGGTAAGCTTTAATCATTCTTAGCTTAATTAATTCCAGTATAGCCAAAAAAGTATAGATGACTCGTCGGCGATCTCTTTTCCCTTTGAGCAAATCTTCGAAAGTCGAGCTTTTGTTTATGGATAACTGATCCATTACTTCATTGATTATATCAGTAAGAGACAGTTTTTCCAAATCAATTTCCAGAAGTTCCTTCTTATCCAATTGTGAAATAACACGTTGAAAAGCCTCTATAAGCTCAAATACACTTACTTCTGTAAGTTCTTCTTCGTTCACAGGTATTTTTTCGAGTTCCTCCGGCAGAAACGCCGCCCTCGTAAACACATCTCTTTCCAAAAGCGGTCTCTCTTTCAGGCTTAAGGCAGCTTCTTTAAATCTCTGATGTTCAAGAAGCTGCCTTACCAGCTCGGCGCGGGGATCTTCCTCTTCTTCCTCTTCCGGTTCATCAGGCGGAGGCAAAAGCATTTTGGATTTTATATGAATAAGAGTTGACGCCATAACCAGATATTCTCCGGCCATATCGAGGTTAAGCTCTTTAATAATTTTAAGATATTGAAGATACTGTTCGGTAATCAGAGCTATCGGAATATTATAGATGTCGATTTCATTCTTCTTTATCAAAAAGAGAAGCAGATCCAGCGGACCTTCGAAGATATCCAGCTTAAAAGCATAATTTAGCGTTTGTTCGTTATCCATACTTTATAAGGGTATAACTTTACAGATATGGCGACTATATATTAACTGCGGCACGCACTTCACTCATCGTCTGCTGTGCTATTCTTCTCGCTTTTTTGTTTCCTTCTTCTATAATCGAATTAATTTCATCCATATGACTTGTAAAGTAATCCATACGTTCATGAACAGGATGAAGTTCTTCGGCAACCCGCTTGGCCAGCATTTTTTTACAATCAGTACACCCTATTTCGGCCTTGCGACATTCTAAATCAATCTCTTTAACTTTTTCCGCTGGAGAATATAATCCGTGAAAAGCGAATACATTACATATTTCAGGATTTCCGGAATCACTCTTTCTCATCCGCTGGGGATCAGTGAACATGGAACTGATTTTTTGCTGTAGAATTTTCCCGCGGTCACTTATATAAATGGAATTATCATAAGACTTGCTCATTTTTCTTCTGTCAATTCCCAGCAGTTTTGGCACGCTGGTTAAAAGAGGCTCCGGAACAGGGAATATTTCTTTATAAAGAAAATTAAAACGGCGCGCTATTTCTCTGGTCAGTTCAACATGAGGAAGCTGATCAATACCTACCGGCACGCCATGCGCTTTATACATGATAATATCGGCGGCCTGCAGCACGGGATAGCCCAGAAAACCGAAAGTGGATAAATCCTTGTTGGAAAGTTCCGATTTCATTTCTTTGTAAGTTGGATTTCTTTCCAGCCAGGCCAGTGGAGTAATCATCGAAAGCAGCAAAAATAATTCGGCATGTTCTTTAACAGCCGATTGGACAAAAAGCGTGCTCTTTTGGGGGTCCAGACCGGCACTGACCCAGTCTATTACCATATTGACTATATTATCCCTGATGCCTTCAGTGGAACTGTATTCACTGGTAATCGCATGCCAATCGGCAACAAAATAAAAACAATCATATTTGCCGCTTTCCTGCAATTCAATCCAATTTTGCAAAGCTCCATGCAGGTTGCCCAGATGCAGCTTCCCTGTTGGTCTCATTCCACTGAGAATTCTTTTAAGTGCCAAAACAAAAACTCCTTCTAAATTATTTTTTCAGGGTAAATGCACTAAGGCCTCCGGATATTATGCTGAAAATGCGGAGGCCTTAGTTGTTCTATAACTGAATAGTTTATTATTTTACTTTACTGGCCAGATCCTTGCCTGCTTTAAATTTTACAACTTTCTTCGCGGGAATCTTGATGGCTTTGCCGGTCTGGGGATTCCTGCCTTCTCTCGCCTTCCTCTTTACTACCGAGAACGTTCCAAATCCTACAAGAACAAGTTTACCGCTCTTTTTGAGTTCTTTGGCAATTGATGTTTGAAATGCATCCAATGTTTTTGCCGCTTTGTCTTTGGTGACACCTGCTGCTTTCGCCATAACCCCGACTAATTCTGCCTTCGTCATTTTCTAAAATCCCCCTTTCATAAAATCAATTTGCTGTTTTTTTATTATGAACCGTTTTTACGGCCATCTCCGAAGCTTCGAATATTAAATTCAGCAAAAAACATTTATCAATTTCATCAGATAAAAACAAGCTCGCTTTGACTTGAATCCCAAAGCAAGGTTAAATCATCCTGTTCAATCCCGCTTATTTACTCATCTGGATAAGTATCAGGTCTCTAAAATTAGCGCTACCACTAACATAACTAAAATTAACAATCAAGGAAAAAATGCTTTTTTTCTTAATAATTTTCCTGTTTTTTTTGAAATTTTCTCCTGTCAACGTTTTGGGTCTTGTTCAACTGATTACCTCCCCCATTAAGGCAATAAAAATATCACCAGAAAAACATACTGAACACAAAGTAAAAAGTGCTCTCCTTTACAAAAAAGACCCTTTATGTTATTAAGCCGTCGCAATGATTTCAGGCACTTTATGCAAATATCCATTATAGAAAAAACAAAAAACTGGCTTGCCCTTTCCAGACCGCCTTTTCACACAGTTGGTATTCTTCCTTTTATACTGGGAACAATGCTGGCATACAAAATCACTCTCACCTTCAGCATGGTGATTTTTCTGCTCGGAGTTACAGCGGTTATTCTGATTATGCTGTCAACCTATCATTTGGGAGAATATTTTGATTATAAGGAAGATGAAATATCCCAGCGCCTGTATAAAAGTAATTTTGCCGGCGGTTCAGGCGTTATTCCGGCCGGAACCATGCCCCGTTCCGTGGCGCTGTGGACCGGTCTTATTTCCTTTCTTCTTGCCGGTGCCATTGGTGTTATTCTGCAATTTGTTTTAAATACAGGCCCCTGTACGTTACTTTTAGGCTGTCTGGGAGCTTTCCCCGGCTTTTTCTATTCCACAAAACCGGTCAGACTGGTGCAACGGGGAGTTGGAGAAGTTTTTATCGGCTTCTGTTACGGCTGGCTTCCCGTAGCTTCAGCTTACTACATACAGACAGGTACTATCCATCCCGTTATTCACTGGATGGCAATTCCCATAGGCCTGACAATTTTTAATGTCATTTTTCTTAACGAGTACCCGGATTATGAAGCCGACAAAGCTACCGGCAAAAAAAATCTGTTGAATCGCATGGGCAAAGAAAAAGGTATATTTCTGTACATAGGCCTTTCTTTACTGGCTTCGGCAGCTGTGCTTGCTTCGCCTTTTTGGGGGATTCCTTTTAAGGTTGTTTATTTCTATCTGCCCGTATTAGCCATATCCCTGTTTATTGTTCTCATGATACTGCGCGGCAAGTACAAAGAAAAGAACATGCTGGAAAAATTATGCGGTTTAAACATAGCAGTCAATCTGGGAACATCTCTTGTTTATATTCTGGTTTACATTTAAGACGCAAGTTATGAAAACTAAAAACAAAGTCAAAGCATTTTACAATCCCCCTTCTCTGCTGTTCAAGCAGTTAGGCAGCGCAATGCTTATGGGATATCTAAACCGCTGGCAGAATTTCCCCGGCTGGGTATTAAAATACGGCTTTCGATCCATTCCTGTAGCCAATGGCTCCTGGGGTATGGGTTGCATAGGATATCCGGGACACCCGGTTTGGGAAGTAACCAGCGCATGCAATCTAAAGTGCATTCATTGCCACGCCGTGAGCGGTAATGCCGATCCTGACGAACTTACCACTGATGAAGGCAAAAGACTAATCGACATGATTGCTTCTGTCAGTGAATTCCGTACCCTTATTTATACAGGCGGAGAACCTCTGGTCAGGCCGGATATTTTTACCCTGCTCAAACATTCTCAACAGGCGGGACTGGCCAATATCATCGCCACCAACGGTACATTAATTGATGAAGAAATGGCCTTTAAATTGAAAGATCACGGAGTAGTTTGCAATGCCATCAGTATTGACGCAGCAAACCCTGATGTTCACGATATGGTCCGTAACAAACCAGGCTCATTTGAACTGGCGCTTCGTGCCATTGAGGCTACTAAAAAGGCGGGTATTCTTTTACAAATAAACACAACAGCAATGGAGTATAACGTGCAGTATTTGCCGGAGCTTATGGATTTCGTTGATAACTGCGGTGCCGGAATCATGCTGATGTACCAGCTTGTCGCTGTAGGCCGCGGAGAAAAGATTGAAACGGCCACATTAAAGAAAGCTGCCAATCAATATCTGAGTGAACTGATTGCCCTCAAACAAAAAACTGCTCATACAATAATCGAACCGGTAGCCGGACCTCAATACTGGCCGCATCTGCTGGAGAAAAACGGTATTCGCGACGGCCTCATGCTGAAACTTGCCGGCAAGGTTTTCCATGGCTGCGCGGCGGGTCGGGGCTTTGTCTATGTGAAAGCTAATGGCGATGTCTGGCCTTGTCCGTTTGTGGAAGTAAGCGCCGGTAACGTTAAGAAAACGGATTTCAAGGATATTTACTACGAATCTGATGTTTTCCAAAATTTACGCAATAGGGAAAAACTCTTAAAAGGTGTTTGCGGTGAATGCAACTATAAAACGGTATGCGGCGGCTGCCGCGGAAGAGCTCTGGCCTACAGCGGAGATTACCTGGCGGAAGACCCTCGATGTTTCTTACGTGAACGGAAGAAATAAAATAGACCCGCGCGAACTTCTTCAAAAACAAGTAAGTTGTCATAAATTACAATTTGAATTAATTAAGGCTTGTCTTGTTATTTATTACACATACTAAGTTTCAGTAAAGGGAATTAACAGAAACTTAGTAGTATGGATTGTAACATACACTTCAATTTAAAACCTGAAGACAAAAAACACTAACACTTTAGCTTACAGGCCATGGTACCTCACCTAAGGCCATCCGGCACAGATCGGTAATAAATATCTGTGGCAAACCGGCCTTTGAAGTCTCGCCGCGCATCACAGTATCGCACATAGGGCAGATCGTTATCATGGCCTCGGAACGTTTGTCCATCGCGTCCTTGATATTGTCGCCCTGGATGTTCATCGCGAGATCTCTGTTTACGAAGAGAGCCGGCCCGCCGCAGCACAGGGCATTCACGCCCTCATATTTTCTTGAAACGCGTTGCACTCCTATAAGCCCGAATATTTCATCAAGCCAGACATTCTGTTCCGGTAACCACCTGATGGCACAGTTCGGCTGATAGGCGACTTTTTTGTTCAACCTGATTATATCGATTCTATTGTTCATAAGATAATCACGCATGTATTCGAACAGGTGCATATACTTGAAGGGCACATCTATACCAAGCTCCCTGGCTTTGATATGCGCCAGAATATATCCTTCATTATGAATATAAACGATATCTTTGCCCAGTTCAGCAAATGCATCGATTACCTTTTGACCATATCTTTCCGCAAGGCTCGCGCCGCCCATATGGGCCATGCCGACTAAAGAAACATACTTTCTTCCGCGAACCACGGTCATGCCCTTAAACATCTTGCTTTCAAGCGTACCGTCCGGAAACTGGGTGAACAGGAAGGAATCAAAGGAGAGGGCAGGCTTATCAGGCTCCCCTTCTATCAACTGGACGTCCTTGCTGCCGTGTTCAAATGTCTTTATCACTGCATCAATAAAAGGTTTAAAACTCACAGAGATCGGACTCCCGAACTTCTCCTGCATCTTGTAGATTAGGCTAGCTGGATCGGCGCCAGTCGGGCAGTATTGAAAGCATGCATTACAGGTAATGCACTTGTCCAATATATCAGCCGCTTTTCCCTCCATGAGAAGTTTTATTTCGCTGACGGCCTTGTCTTTATCGTAATTGACATAACGGCACTTTACCAGACAATCACCACAAAAATCACATTTTAAAGCATCCCACATCTTTTAACCTCCATAAAAGTTGGTTGGACAAAACCCTTAAAAGAAAAAGCGCCTCTTTTATCCCTTTCAGACCCGTATAAATTTACACAACGGTGTGCACATGAGTATGGTGAATATGCATACAAGCTTTTATCTGACCTGTCTTTTTTTTTACATAATTAACAATTACGATTTAAAAAGAAGTATGTTTGCCAAAATCATCGAATGCTTTTTACAGCAAGAAAGTTTTAAATAAACACATAAAATTTCATTTCTTCAGCAATAAATACAACTCACCATTTTCCTTGAGAGTCCCTGCTGTGTTTTCCGCTTCAATACCAAACCCGCAGAAAAGATCGACTCTGCCGGGGCCCACAATAGCTGCGCCCTTGTCCTGATTAAGTACAAAACGGGAGAAATCTACTCTTTCTTTAATCTTTCCGTTTTCATCAAAAACTGGTTTGCGCAGGCGAATAAACGCCAACGCTCCCTCTGGGAAAAAATCCGGATCAGTAGCAATCGTTCTGCCCGGAGTCACCGGCTCGCCCAGCGACCCTACCGGTTCCTTGTCCAAAAAGCGGAAGAATGTGTATCTTTCATTATGGCTCAGTACGTCATAAATTTCCTGATCACTTTTTCCTCTTAAGAACTCATGACGATAAGAGGCTTCGCTGCTGTTTATTTTACCGCTTTCCAGCATGAATTTAGTAACACTGCGAAAAGGCCGCCCGTTACTCTGCGCAAAGCCAACCGTTCGAAGATCACCGTTCTCCAGTTTAATTTTTCCGGAACCCTGAATATGGAGAGAAAACAATTCCACCGGGTCGGACACCCATATTAGCTCCAGATTTTTACCCTGCAAAACTCCGTCAACATCAATTTCGCGGCGGTTGTAGTAGGAGACAAATTTACCGTCTTTCATCCGGCCAGTTTGATTTTCTTTTTTAATTAAGTCCGGAGGCACTCGATAGAGGGGATATTTATATTTTTCAGTGCGTTCCAGTGAACCTTCGAGCAATGGTTCGTAATAGCCTGTAAAAAGCGCATTGGAATTGCTGCCTGTTCCGGCAACACGATAAACATTAAATTCTGCGATAATTTTTTTGCTTAACTCGGCTTTATTATCCGTCTGACGTAAAATTGCGCGAAACGCTACAAGTGTTTCTTTTAATTGTTGCGATGTGATTAATCTGTCAGCGACGTGGTAAACTTTATCGCGTCCGGCATTTTCATAATAATTAATGCTGCGTTCAATTGCCAAAACCAACGAATCCGTATCGAGATCATCGGCAAAATTAATATCGGCAGCTTTGGCAACAGAAGAAAATGACGGAAGGAACTTTGCATGAGTTTTGGGAACAGAACGCATACAGCCGCTGACAAAAGCGGCAACTATTAACAATAGAAGAATCCTGGGCCAACGTTTCATAATTCTATAATCATCGCTGTTTCATCGCAGTAGTCGGGATATTTGGAACAGCGAAAACAATCCGCCCAAATTTTTTCCGGCAGCATGTTTCTGTCAATTTCCTTAAAGCCCAATTTAAGGAAAAAATCTTTTTTATAAGTAAGAGTGAATACCTTGAAAAGTCCCAACGTAATAGCTTCGGAAATACAGGCTTCCACAAGTTCCCTGCCAATACCCCTGCTCCGATAATTTTCATCGACATAAAGCGAACGTATTTCCGCGAGATTTTCCCAGATGATATTCATCGCACAAATACCGGTAACC
>LNQE01000917.1_pt1 | contig 20328 bp, 22 predicted proteins | sample 603111 | NCBI WGS metagenome assembly LNQE01 (sample SAMN04260313, study PRJNA301899) | hydrocarbon metagenome | isolation source: hydrocarbon-contaminated ditch | place: Germany: Bremen | collected 1998
GGCCAATTCAGATTCATTTTCTGAAGCCAATATTAATCCTTTGTTGATATAAATATAACCGCCAGGTGTGGCAAATGCATTTATTGCGTCGCTGTCAACGATGGAAAAGCGAAACTCAAAAGGAGCTCTTTGAGTTTGTTCCAAAATTAAATTGCCGATTTTTGTTATGTAATCGTTGAGACTTTTATTTTTGTAAATTAGGTTTTGTTCTTTTATTTTATCATAAAATTCCTTGCCCACTTTTTTTTCATCTTCAAGCGTGAATTCCGCAAGACAAGTGCTTGCCCGGAACAGCATGATAAAAATGATAATTACAAAACAAATATGTTGATTTTGGATAAATTTACGCATAAGAAATTTTTTAAAGAGTATATTTTAATTTTTTAATATTACCTCCTTTATAATTTTAAAACAAGATTTCATTTGAAGACGCTGGAGATTATTTCTTATGGGGAATAAGCTTATTATCACTATTGACGGGCCGGCTGGAGCCGGTAAAAGCACAGTAAGTAAAATTCTGGCAAAGAATCTGGATTATATTTATCTTGATACAGGAGCTCTCTATCGTGCTCTGGCATATAAAGCGCTAAAGGAAAAAATATCTTTGGAAGATGTTTCCGCTTTGGCGAATCTGTGTTCTAATACAACTGTAGTCCTTAAAACTATTGACGGCCGAATGAAAGTGTATGTGGACGGAGAAGATGTTGAGGGGAGAATTCGTACCGAAGAAGTAAGTATGACTGCTTCTAAAATATCAATGTATGCCGTTGTACGTGAAAAATTACTTAACCTGCAAAGAGAAGCGGGTGCTCGGGGAGGTATCGTGGCGGAGGGTAGAGATATGGGTTCGGTGGTTTTTCCGCATGCGGATTATAAGTTTTATCTCGATGCGCAACTGGAAGAACGAATAAGAAGACGCTATAAGGAACTTTGTGACAAGGGTGCCCCCGTTGAATATCAATCAGTTCAAAAAGACATGCTGGCCAGAGATAAACAGGATAAACAGCGTGAGATAGCACCTTTGAAAGTGCCGGAAGGAGCTGTAATAATTGATTCGGATAATTTGACTATTGAGGGTGTTGTAAAGGAAATTACTTCTTGTATTTCGGTTAAATGAGATAAAAAATACGTTTTAAAATATGCTTGATTTTATGTTGATATTTAACATTCAGTGTGTTAAATCTAAAAAATTAAAAGAGTTTTATAAAAAACAGGGGGTATTGGTTTAAATGGTTAACAATAACAACATGAACTTAACAAAAGAAAAAGAAATTGACGCTCACTCTTCAACCAGGACTCAATCGTCTCAATCCAAAGAAGACGGCATGGATTTTAAAGCCCTTTTCGAACAGAGTCTTAATCAACTGCAATACGGTGACATTGCCAGGGGTAAAGTTGTTCAAATCAAAGATGATAAGATAATGGTTGATGTTGGTTGGAAAACTGAAGGTTACATTCCCGCCTTAGAGGTGAAAGACGCACAGGGAAATGTCAATATTTCAGTTGGCGATGAAATAGATGTATTTATTGATAAGAGAGATTCGGAAGGCAATCTGGTTTTATCAAAAGATAAGGCATCCAAATTTAAAATCTGGGAAGATATTAAAAATGCCTGCGATAATAATGTTCTGATTGAAGGTGTTGTTGTTGAAAAAGTTAAAGGTGGCCTTTCGGTTGATATCGGGATTAACGCTTTTCTTCCAGGTTCACAGATAGACGTCCGCCCGGTTAAAGATTTGGATAAATACGTCGGACAAACTCTGGATTTCAACGTTTTAAAATATGACAGAAAACGCAATAATGTGGTTTTATCCCGCCGTTCGATTGTCGCTTTGGAAAGAGAAGCGGAAAAGAAGGATATTTTAAAATCGATTCAGGAAGGTAATGTTGTAGAGGGTACGATTAAAAATATAACCGATTACGGTGTTTTTATTGATTTGGGGGGCATTGACGGACTGCTTCATGTTACGGATATTTCCTGGGGCAGAATTGCCAAGCCTTCGGAACATTTCCGCAAAGGTGAAAAAATCAAAACCAAAGTTCTTTCCTTTGATGCTGAGAAAGAGAGAGTTTCTCTGGGTCTCAAACAGTTGATGGATAATCCATGGGAAAAAATCATGGAAAAATATGCGGTAGGTTCCGTTGTTGAGGGGAAGGTTGTAAATTTAACGGACTACGGAGTTTTTGTGGAATTGGAACCTGGAGTAGAGGGGCTGGTCCATATATCGGAAATGTACTGGACAAGAGAAATTAAACATCCATCTAAGGTGTTGAGTGTCGGCGAAGCGATAAATGTAATGGTTCTGGAAGTAAATCCGGATACCAAGAGGGTTTCTTTAAGTTTGAAACAAACAACTCCCAATCCGTGGGAAAAACTAAAAGAAAAGTATCCGGTTGGAACTGTTGTCAAGGGTATTGTCAGGAATATTACTAATTTCGGAGTTTTTGTAGGTATTGAAGAAAAGATTGACGGATTAATTCATGTCTCCGATATTTCATGGAAACACAGAGTAACTCATCCTTCTGAATTTTTTAAGAAAGGTCAGGAAGTCGAGGCTGTAGTGTTGAATGTGGATGTTGAGAACGAAAAATTTTCGCTTGGTATTAAACAGATTGAAAAAAATCCCTGGGATGATTTATCACAGAGATATGCAATTGGTAGTGTTGTAACGGGCAAAATAACAAACTTTACGGATTTCGGAATTTTTATGGAAATTGAAGAAGGCATAGAAGGTCTTGTTCATATTTCTGAAATAAGCCAAAAGCGGGTAAAAACGTCTTCGGAACTTTATTCTGTGGGTGATACTGTATCTGCGGTAGTCAAGAGTATTGATCCTAAATCCAAAAAAATAAGATTAAGTATAAAAGAACTGGAAGCTCCGGCACCGGCACCTGCATCGAATCAATATATTAACAATACAGAAAATATAGGGTCTAATCTGGGACAGGTATTGGCAGACGCAAAAATAAACAATCCACAAAAAGGTGAATAAAGAATGAGGAAACATCCCGTATTAATTGGAATGCTCATACTTCTTATTCTGAGTGTTTTTTCTTACTTTTTTTTCTATAAAGCCGGATTATATTCAGGCAAGAATAAAAGTTTTTCTTTGAAAGATAAAATAGGCATTGTTAACGTTGATGGTGTAATTACTGATTCCATACCCATTGCCGAACAATTGGATGATTTTGGTAAGGATGATTCTATCATTGCCGTAGTTTTACGGGTGGATTCTCCTGGAGGAGGTGTAGCTGCCTCTCAGGAAATTTACGATGCCGTAATTGAACTGAAGAAAAAGAAAAAAGTTGTTGCCTCCATGGGTTCAATTGCCGCTTCCGGTGGATTGCTTGTCGCTTGTTCCGCGGATAAAATTGTAGCCAATCCCGGCACAATTACAGGTAGCATTTCGGCAATTATGCAGTTTGCCAATATCGAAGAACTGCTTAAAAAAGTTGGCGTAAAATCTTCGGTAGTAAAAAGCGGCCAGCATAAGGATATCGGATCTCCATTGAGGGAAATGACTCCTGAAGAAAAAGTGATTGTTCAGGAGTTGGTTGATGATATTTACAATCAGTTTATCGATGTTATTGTCAAAGAGCGAAAACTGACCAGGGAAAAGGTTGTCGAAATTGCCGATGGCCGTGTATTTTCTGGTCGCAGGGCAAAAGAATTGGGATTAGTTGATTATCTGGGTGATATGGCATTTGCGGCTAAATTGGCGAGTAAGATGGCGGGAAAAACCGGCGAATATGAATTGGTTTACCCGGGTAAAAAACGGTTTTCGGTTTTTGATTATTTTATGGAAAATGCCGCAAGTAAAATTAGTAATTCCATTAAGGAGAAGATGGAAAGTGCGAGCGGTATAAGTTATTTATATTATCCGGGAAGATAGAGTAAAATTATGACTAAAAATGATTTAATTAAGAAATTACAGGAACAGTTGAAGTCTTATTCCATGCAGGATGTGGCTTATGTCGTGAACATAATATTTGATTCGATGATTGATGCAATAGAACGTGGTGAACGCATAGAGTTAAGAGGGTTCGGAAGTTTTGAAATCAGAGAAAGAAAAGCGCGCATGGGACGCAATCCCAAGTCCGGTGCTGAAGTAAAACTGGAAAAAAGAAAAGTACCTTTCTTTAAAACAGGCAAAGAACTGCGAATAATGGTAAATAATAAAAAATGACATATCAGACAATAATTATTGAAAAGAAAAAAGGGTACGCTGTAGTAAAACTAAATCGGCCTCACGAGATGAATGCGATTTCCAAGACCATGAGGCAGGAATTATATACTGTTTTTGTGAACCTGGAGGTTGATCCGGAAGTTAAAGCAATAGTACTTACAGGTGGAGAATACGTATTCTCTGCCGGTATGGATATAAAAGAAATGTCCAGCCTGCCTAACGAGGAAGGTGATGAGTTTCTTGAATCGATGATGAAGTATTTGAAAAAAATTTATTCTTACAAAAAACCAATAATCGCCGCTGTAGGCGGTATTGCTTTGGGCGGGGGATTTAATCTTGTTACAATTTGTGACCTGGTTGTTGCCTCTGAAAGCGCGATTTTCTGTCATCCCGAATTAAAATTTGGATTCAATCCTTTTTTTTATCCTTTGAGTCAGATTGTCGGCATAACAAAAGCCAAAGAAATAGTAATGCTGGGAGAACCTATCGGTGCTAATGAAGCCTTAAAAATCGGATTGGTGAATAAAGTAGCGCCGCCGGAAGACTTTATGCAGGTGGCGGAAAATATGGCTGAAACATTGGCGAAACGTTCAGTTAAAGCGTTGGAAGAATTAAGAAATATTTGTTCTATCGTTCCGCGCATGGATAAAATGGCCGCCATGGACATAGAATCGTCGATATGCGCATTACTTTTTGCGCGTGATGAACGCAAAGCTCAAATGCAAGAAGTTATATCTTTGGAAAAATCCCGTAAAAAAAAGAAGTGACACTCGCTGAAAACGAGCTTAGCGAACTGGGATTACAATTTACAAATTGTCCCAGTCGTTTCCCTGGGTGGCAAAATCTTTAAGCTGGTCTCTTCTTTTTTTATGCTGAAGCTTTTTTAAGGCTTTGGCCTCAATTTGTCGAATTCTTTCGCGGGTTACTCCCATCATATCTCCAACTTCTTCCAAGGTAAACGGCCCATAGTTGCAGGCGACCCACGTACAGTTCAGAAAGGATTCGTTTTTCAGACGCCATTCGCAGGTTGTATCTGTACAGACTTCGCTGATGAGAATATTTTTTTTCTTGCAGGTATAGAGATTAATCATGGAGAAAACTCCTTATTATTTTTGAATATTTTCAGATTTTTCCAAATCGAACATTAGCTTTATTGAATATAATTATTTATATCGGGAAATCAAGTAAAAAATTATATATCTTGATCCGGAATGTATTTGACAAATAATTAATGAAATCAATTTATTAAAAAATGCTTTTGTCGGTCGGCCTTCTTTCGGGAATGTATTTGTGCTCAAATTTCCCTTCATTCCATTCGGGAGAGACATATAAGTTGCAGTAACAACTGCCATATTCTTTAACATCTTCCGCCCGATACTGGCAGGGGCAGATAATATCCGCATCTTTTTCGCGAGTGCCCGCGGCCAGGCGGCAGGGGCAGGACATATATCCGTAACGGTCTTTATTGACTATCAAATCAGCTAAAATACTTAGAACCCAGTCTTTATCTTTATTAAAGAAATAACCTTTAGGTTCCTGGACCTTTTTTAACATATCGTATAGTTCGGCGGGAGACATTAAATACCTAAAGCCTCCTTGATGTCGTTTTCTCTGAATCCTATAATAATAGTATCGCCGATAATGATTGTCGGGAAGGACTTATTGGGATTATATTGCATGACTTCTTCCAGAACTTTCTGCCTGGCATCACCTTGCAACAAATCAACGTCAATACAATCAAAAGGAATTCCGTTATCCTGCATAAATTTCTTTGTCGCTTTGCAATGACTGCACGTACTCAAAGTAAACATCTTGACTTTAGCGGCCATGTTTTTCTCCTTGATTTTTGATGTTCTTATTTAACCGGATTTCATGAAAATGGCAATTGGTTATTTTAGGAATAAGGCATATTAACGAAGACAGGATTCGTTTGCCAAATAAAATCTTAAATCTCCTCATGCCCTCTGGTGAAATAAAATGTTGCTAAATCAAAAAAGATAGTCATGCGTCTTTGCAGTTCGAAAGTCATGAAGAGTTCAAGATTTTTCTGCAGTGCATCCTGCGCCAGTGCGAATGTCCAGATGTGCTTGCGGATCAGGCTCAAAGCGCTGAGAGCTTCGCTGATTTGAAAGCCTGATCTCTTTCTTTCTTTACCGAGCTTTGTATAAAAGCTTTTGATTTTTTCTACATCATGCAGGCCGCCCAGCCACAGAGTTAACTGAGAAAGAATTCTATCGCATATGTTATATAAAACAGTTCTCTCAACGTTGTGGTATTCAGTGGTAGAAGGATTTATCAGAACATCGTCCAGCCATTGTTCAATAATCTTTTGTTTGTTTTTGATGATTATATTGACCAGACGGCGTGTAAGAGAATTTTTAACGACTGCGGATGGAAGGTTTTTTTTATCGGTGTGCTCAATGGAATCAAATATTGCCCAGTAATCTCTTCTACTCTTAATATATTCGTCCAGCGCGAGTTTATTGGAGCGGAAGGCGAGCGGCGGCAGTTTATTTACCGGCCAGAAGCGGGCTTGCGAACAGTCATCGCCGGCGCAGAGTTTTCCTCCGGTTTGTTGAACGACAAAAGTCAAAAAAAGCAGATCGCCATAAAAACGGCTTTTATAGGAATCAACATCCAGTAACTTTATAATTTTGCCCCTGATGCCTGTTTCTTCTTCCAGTTCGCGCAGAGCGGCTTGTTCGATACTTTCTCCCGCTTCAGCAAATCCTGTCGGCAGACACCATAATCCCTTGGATGGAGCTCTGTCGCGTTTGACCAGGAGTATCTGACGGGAAGATTCGAGAATCGAGGAAACCACCGGCAAGGGATTTTCATAGAAATAGGAGTTACAGGCAGGGCAGAAGTCCCTCTGAACGTTATCTTCGTATTTCTTTATGATTATTTCGCCGCAGTAAATACAGTGTTTTCGTTGTTTCTTCATTATGTATCCTCTGGTTTTATAGGCTTTGAACAAATAAAAATCCTGTCATCCTTGCACATGGTAACAAAATTTTTCTTCATGGCCGTGTCCTGCAATTCGTTAAGAAGCTGATGGGCTATGTTTTTGTTGTGAGCTTCCGTTCCCATCAGGAAAAAAGATTTCTTAAATTGAAAGTAATCCAGGAAGTGGTCTATTTCGTGAGGCTGAAAAACCAGAGTGTTTTTGAAATCGATTGATTGTACCTTTCCGAAGCACGGTTGAAGGAGTGTTTTTCCTTTTTCAGCGGAAAACTGATCGAAAATAACTTCTATCGGCAATTGCTGATTAGGGTCGAGGAAGTTGTTTTGCTTAAGAATTTTTTTAACAATACCTACCATTTCCCGCATATCCTCGCGGGAATGAGTGATGGTTATGAAAAGGCCGTCTTTTTTGAGGATACGAGCAATTTGGGGAATCATGTGAGGGAAGAAATATAATGCATAACTGCAAATAACCAAATCATAAGAATCGGGGGAATACTTTACTATTTGTTCAATACCTGAAGAGGAAAACTTTCCCTGATATCCGGCGCGCCGGCAGGCATCCAGAAAGAAAGGCCTATATTCGGAAATGATATCAATACCGGTGATAGTTGCGTCCGGATGAAGTTTATTTTTCAGAGCTTCGGTAAACGCGCCGAAAGCGCATCCTAATTCCAGAATATTTTGAAGGGTAGAGAGATCAACCTGTTTTAAAGCTGTTTTTCTGATATCTTCTTTATTTGTGGAAAAACGGCGAATTAATTGAGCTATTGCCAGGTGTTTTTGTACATCACGAAATACTTTACGAATCTTTTTTTTATCCAGACCTTCCGCCATATTAGAACCTCAACCGAAAGTATTACCCCGCTTGCAGAAAGCCTCCGGCTCATGCCGGAGGGGCTCCACTTTAAACTGTTTTTTCTGCCTCCATTATCTTTTCCACTCTTCGTATGTGCCGGTCACCGGCAAAGTTTGTGTCCATAAATTTTTCAATCATTTTGGTCACGGGAACCGTATATTTTACTCTGCCGCCGAAAGCGATAAAATTAGCATCATTATGCGCTTTGGCCATTTCGGCGGTAAACAAGTCATGAATTAAGGCGCATCGGATACCTTTAACTTTATTTGCGGTTATGGATACACCAATTCCTGTACCGCAAAGAAGAATGCCGAAATCATATCCGCCCTTTTTAAATTCATTGCAGGCAAGCGCAGCGATATCGGGGTAATCTACAGGATCTTCGCTGTTTACGCCCATATCCTTTACGTCACAATTCTTTGTTTTTAAGAATGATACGATTTCGCTTTTTAAAGCGACGGCTCCATGATCTGAGGCAATAATAATTTTTCTCATTAGCATTCCCCCGATAGAATTATTTCGAATTACATATCTCTTATTTTTACGAGATTGCGAAATAAGTCAATAAAAAATCTTTGCTTCAAAGGCATATTTGCGTTAAAAAGTGACATGCAGGAATTACTGGCAAAGTATTTTAATTATCTTTTAATAGAGCGTGGCATGGCCCAAAATACACTGGAATCGTACGGGCGTGATTTACGAAGGTTTATTTCCTTTGTTCAGGAGAAAAGAAAGATAACTGATATAAAAGAAGTAACACCGGAAGCTGTTGTTGAATATTTGACAAATATCAGAAAGGAAGGCCTGGCGGCCAATTCGATGAACAGGGCGCTTGCCGCTTTAAGAGGATTTTATAAGTATCTACTTCGTGAAAAGATAATAACTCAAAATCCTCTGGCCAATATTGAATTAGCCAAAGTCTGGATGAAACTTCCCGATACAATCAGCAAGGAGGAGATGAAAACCATTCTGGCCCAACCCGGCGATCAAAGTATAGCTGCTATTCGCAATACCGCTATGCTGGAGCTCTTATATGCGACGGGAATCCGTGTTTCAGAATTGATTAATCTGACCATGAACAGTGTCAACTGGCAGGTCGGTTTTCTGATTGTAATGGGGAAGGGAAGTAAAGAAAGAATTGTGCCTGTCGGCAAAATAGCTTACGATTGCACCAGACGTTATGTGGATGAGATCAGGCCGAAGCTGATGCAGAATAAGAGTACGGATGTTTTATTTTTAAACCGCTTTGGGAAAAAATTCACCCGACAGGGTTTTTGGAAAATAGTTGTCGGTTATGCTAAACAGACCGGATTGCAGAAAAAAGTTTATCCGCATACTTTCCGTCATTCTTTTGCGTCGCATCTTTTGGAAGGAGGCGCGGATTTGCGTACGGTACAGGTAATGCTGGGGCATTCCGATATTTCCACAACGCAGATTTACACGCATGTAACAAGGGAAAAGTTAAGAGAAATTCACCAGAAATATCATCCGAGGGGCTGAGTGCGATAGAGAACTTATTATTTATTGAGGGATAAATGACGAATCGACGATTAAATAATGAAGGACAAAACATAAAAGCATTGTTTCCAGTAAAAAAAGTATTGATTGGATTTGTTTGCGTCATTATGAGTTTCATCATTATATTTATTTTCTATCCTAAACCTTTCCGTTCTTTTGTTTTTCATACCTCCAGAGCAAAAAACACATTTTCTTATTACGTTTTAAATTCCAAACCTCATTTCTATTATCTGGAAATGGAAAAAAACGGTAAGGACATTCGGACAAGTGAAAAAGAAGCGTTAGAGGTGACATACCGCGATGAATTTGTGATTAAGTCTGTCGTCAGTGATGATTTGACGGGCAAATACATGAGCGTAAGGGTCGAGGGGCTAAACAAAGGTAATAACGATCTGGGAATTTTATTAAAAGGTGTTGAGATCGTTGATAAAATAATTAAAAGCGGAGACATGATAAATGATTCCGGAATAGTATCCGGTTATAAAATCTTAATTAATTATCGAAATGAAAAAATAGCTTCTGTTCCTATTCAGGTTCTAATAACGCCTCAGGATTGGTTTCGGTTTGCCAAGGATTCTTCAAATGTAAAAGAACAAATCGAATATTTAAAAAAAGCAATAGAATTGAATAAAAATGATGTCAGCGTGCGTAAGATTCTTGCCGGCATCTATTCGCGGCAGGGCAGGCTGGACGAAGCCATCGGGCAATATAAAGAGGTCATAGAGATTAAACCGGATGATGTAATAGCTTTAAACGAACTGGCCAAATGCTATATTAAGAAAAAAGAATTTGACGACGCTATGAAGATAGCAAGACAGACAATCAAAATCAATCCGAGGGAAGCACAGGCTTATGTCAGCCTCGCTATTTCCATGGCAGAAAAAGGAATGTGGGATCAGGCGATACAAAATTATCGGGAAGCTGTAAAGATTGAACCGGGTGATTATCCGGTCAGATTAAAGTTAGCTGAAGCCTATAAAAATAAAAACCTGATTACTTCAGCTATTGAAGAATATAAATACATTGCTGAACATTCGAATGAGGCGGACCAGGCGCTGCTTGCCTTGGGTGATATTTATTTAAAACAAAAAAAATACGAGTCTGCCATTAAATATTATAGAGAAGTTATCAAAAAACAACCGAAATCGGTAGTGGCCTATGCCAATCTTGCTTCCGCTTACGCCGGAATGGGGAAATGGCCGGAAGAACTTAACAGCTTAAAGCAGGCGGTTTTATTAAATCCCAATGAACCGACAGTTCGCTTTAATCTGGGTGCGGCTTACGAAAGAAAAGGAATGAGTTCCGAAGCAATTAAAGAATACGAAAATGTATTAAAAATTAATTCTGAAGATAACGATGCGTTGGAACGTTTGGGTGATCTGTCGCTTAAAAATAAGAAATATATTCAGGCTGTAAAATATTACGAAAAACTGGCGTTGAAGTCTTCTAAGAATAGCGCTGTTTATGCCAGTTTAGGTTTTGCCTATGGTGAGTTAAAGAAATATGCTGCTTCCGCTGAAAATTACGAAAAAGCAATTAAGTACGGTGCTAAAAACTCCAATTTGCATTATAATCTGGCCTATGCATACGATAAGATGGGAAAAGAGAAAAAAGCAATCGCCGAATATGAAAAAATATCTCCGCCGACTAAGGAAGCATTAAGTATTCTTGGCGGATATTATTTAAAAGAAAAGAAATGTGCACAGGCAATCAAGTATTATAAAAAAATAGTTGATATGGAACCGAAGAGGGCGTCTTCTTATGCCGGATTAGGTTATGCTTATGCCTCCTGCAATGAATGGGATACGGCCATTAAGAATTATCGGATTGCGTTGAAATATGATCATGAAGATAGTGAGCTTTACGCAAATTTAGGAGAGGCTTACGAGAAAAAGGGAATGATTCAGGCGGCCTTAAAGGCATACAACAGTGCCTATGAGCTTAATCCGGAATCGACAAAAGCCGCCCAAAGAATACCAAAACTAAAAATTCAACTTTTGCAGAAAAAAGCGCAAAAGGATACAAGGAGTGACGAAGAATGAAGCGAATAAAGATAGGAGATTTTATTATAGGAGATAATAAGAAATTTGTTTTAATTGCCGGTCCGTGCATTTTGGAAAACGAAGCAGCGGCAATGAATACGGCTCAATATCTGAAAAAGCTCACGGCAAAGTTGAAAATTCCTTTCATCTTTAAAGCTTCTTACGACAAGGCCAATAGAACTTCAATTAAATCTTACAGAGGACCGGGAGCAAAGAAAGGATTGGCCATATTGGAAAAGATAAAAGCAGATTTGAATATACCGGTGCTTTCTGATGTGCATCGTTTCGAAGAAATTGACGCGGCTGCGAAGATTCTGGATGTAGTACAGGTTCCGGCTTTTCTTTGCCGTCAGACAGATTTTATTACAGAAATTGCCAAAAAGGCGCGCATAATCAATATCAAGAAAGGGCAGTTTCTTGCTCCCTGGGATATGGCAAATGTTATAGATAAGGCCAGAAAAGCCGGTAATGAAAATATCATGATTACTGAAAGAGGAGCATCGTTCGGTTATAATAATCTTGTTTTCGATGTTCGTTCATTACCGATTGTCAGAAATATGGGGTATCCGGTAATCTTTGACGCTACCCATTCAGTTCAATTGCCCGGAGGAGAGGGAACTTCTTCAGGCGGGCAAAGGGATATGGTGAAATATTTGGCACGAGCAGCCGTAGCCGCCGGTGTTGACGGAATATTTTTTGAAGTTCACAAAAATCCCGAGAAAGCTTTATGCGACGGCGCCAATTCGCTCTATCTTAATGAACTGGAAAATTTATTGACGATGCTAAAGACGATTGACAGTTTGATTAAATCTCCAATAAAATAATAATTAAGCATACGAAACAAATGATAAGGAGAAACGGTATAGTGAAAAAAAATATTCAAGAAAAACTCTGTAAAATAAAATTGCTGATTCTGGATGTGGACGGAGTCATGACGGATGGCAGTATAATTATGGATCATGAAGGGCGTGAATCAAAAAGTTTCAATGTACTTGACGGACATGGCCTGAAGATGTTGCAGCGTTATGGAGTTAAGGTTGCCATTCTCACCGGGCGGAAATCGAAGGTAGTCGAATACAGGGCTAAAGATCTGGGAATAGCAGATGTTTATCAGGGCGCTTTAAATAAAAAAGAAGTTTTTGAAAAAATTCTTGGCAAGCATAAATTATCGGCTGACGAGGTTGCTTATGTGGGCGATGATATAGTTGACATACCGGTGCTCAAAAGGGTTGGTTTTTCCGCGGCGGTTGCCGACGCCCTGGATGTAGTAAAAAAATCGGTTAATTATGTGACTAAAAACAACGGTGGCCACGGTGCAGTAAGAGAGGTCTGTGAAATGATTTTGCAGACTCAGGGGAAATGGCCGGAAGTTGCTGCCAGATACGAATTTGAAAAACACCATTCCTAAATCAAAGCGCTATCTTTGTTGGCTTCGTCGTCTGCTTCCTCAACGTATGTAAAATACGCCTCGTCGCCTCCTCCTAGCCGCCTCGATATCATCTTTGATTTAGAAACGGTACAATAATAAGTTAATCTGCATTATTTCTTACTTTTGCCATCATTTTTTAGCCTTATTCCTTTACACAAGACATTCACAGTGATATAATAAAAGCAAAAATAGTGCCAAAAGCAGGATGTTCCGGATTAAATGAAATTTAGTAAGAAAGCTGTCATTATATTTTCGGTAGCAATCGTTTTTTTAGTGATTTTGATTGCCGTTGCATCTGTAATCAAAACCAACATAAGTAAACCTAAAAATTTGCTGAAAGTATTCCAGGATAGCGTTGATCTGCAAATAAAAGGGTTCGTTTATACAGAGGTTGGTGATGCGAATGCCAAATGGGAAGTAAAGGCTGAAACCGCGACGTATGAAAAAAAACAGAACCTTGCTTTATTTGACAAAGTTCAAATAAAATTAACAACTTCTGATGGTAAAGTATTTGTAATGACAGCTGATGAAGGACGCATGCTTATAAAAGAAAAAAATATAGAGATAAAAGGCAACGTTATTATAAATTCCGAAAATGGCGATAAATTTTTCACCGATTATTTGAATTATAGCGATTCCGAAAAGAAATTTTATACTGATGCGCCGGTTACAATGGAAAACAAGCGTATGAAAATAACAGGAAGAGGATTAGCGCTCTTTATTAATAAAGGGGAACTGAATATTCCCTCAATGGTAAAAGCTAAAATAATTTAACAGAGAATTTAAATGATTAGCAAAGTAAATTGTTTATTTGTTGCAGTTGTTGTTTTACTTGCAGCACTTCAAGTTCATGCCGAAAATAATCCATTGATTAAACAATCAGATGATCCCGTCGAAATTACTTCTAACCGGATGGAAGCTTTTAATGAAAAGAAACTTATTGTATTTTCCGGTAACGCTATAGCCACACAAGGCAATAAAGTGCTTAAAGCTGACCAGTTGCGTTTATATTACAAAGAAGAATCCGGCAAAAAAAGTAAAATCGGAACCATTGAGACAGAAAGCGCCGGCGATCTGGAAAAAATAGAAGCGAAAGGAAATGTTTCCTTAACACAAGGAGAAAGAGTGGCAACCGGAGACGAAGCAGTATATCTCAGAGACAGCAATAGAGTTGTTTTAACCGGTAATGCTACGTTAAAAGAGGGTAAAAACATAATCAGGGGAGACCGCGTGATAGTGTTTCTCAATGAAAACAGAGGAATTGTCGAGAGTAATACGCAAAAGCAGGTTAAAGCAATAATTTATCCTCAGGAAAAAAAGAAAGCAGGAGTTAACTAGCGCAAGTATTTATTATGGGCAATTTATCGGCAAAAGGTTTAACTAAAATTTACAATAAGCGAAAAGTCGTCAATCAGATTGATTTGTCGATTTCACCGGGTGAAGTTGTCGGTTTGCTCGGTCCCAATGGTGCCGGTAAAACAACAACTTTTTACATGATTGTCGGATTGATTAAGCCGGATATAGGGGAGATTTTTTTGGATGGAGAAAATATTACAAAATTGCCCATGTATTTAAGAGCTCACAAAGGTTTGAATTATCTGCCGCAGGAACCATCCATTTTCCGTAAACTTACAGTAGAAGAAAATATCCTCGCTATTTTAGAAACCCTTGATTTGCGTGAAGAAGAAAAAAATGAAAGATTGGAAGAGCTTCTCATGGAACTTGATCTGACGGCACTGGCAAAGAATCATGCGTATTCTCTTTCCGGCGGCGAACGAAGAAGAGTGGAAATCACGCGGGCACTGGTCACTCACCCAAAATACATTCTTCTGGATGAACCTTTCGCCGGGATTGATCCATTGGCAGTCGCCGATATTCAAAAAATTATCGGAAAATTAAAAATCAAAGGAATCGGTATAATTATTTCCGATCATAATGTGCGGGAGACTCTTTCCTGCTGTGATCGCGCTTACATAGTCAATGAGGGAGCGGTATTAGTTGAGGGACCCCCGGATAAGATTTCTCAAAGTGAACTGGCGCGAAAGTTTTATTTCGGCGATACTTTTAATTTATAGTAATTATTCAAGAACACGTTTTTATTATGGCGTTTGAGTTAAAACAGAATTTAAAACTTGCCCAACAGTTGATCATGACTCCGCAACTGCAACAGGCGATTAAGTTGTTGCAGTTATCGAGGCAGGAACTTATCGAAACAATTAATCAGGAAATGGAAGAAAATCCTCTTCTGGAAGAATCTTCTCCGGATGAAGGAAATGATGAGGAAGATCACGCGGAGATTGAAGAAGATGTCCAGTCTGTTGAACGCGAAGAAGTAAAAGCGGTTGAGCGGGCAACAGAGCTAACGGGAGAAGGTGACGGTCGCGAAGAATTTGACTGGGCTAATTACCTGGAAGATTACGGACCGGTCGGCGTAACATACGGCAGCAGAGATGGTGAGGCAACATCATGGGACAATATTCTTACTGAAACTCAATCACTGGATAAACACTTAATGTGGCAGATGAATCTTTCGACTTTTACTGAAGAGGAAACGCTTGTCGGCACTCAGATTATAGGCAATCTTGATCAAAATGGTTATTTATGCGCAACGGTTCCGGAAATCATGCAGCTGGAAAATGTAAGCGAGGAGTTTGTTGAATCCGTTCTGAAAAAGGTTCAGGAATTTGATCCGCCGGGAATTGCCGCCCGTAATTTACAGGAGTGTCTTTTAATTCAGGCGAGAATGCTGGGCGTAAAAAATAAGATTATTGAAGTTATCATCAAGGATTATCTTAAAGATCTGGAATTGAAAAATTATGTCCATATTGCCCATAAATTGAAAGTTCCTCTGCGTGAAGTGGAAATGGCTGTATTATTAATAAGTGGAATGAATCCCAAACCGGGCAGTATTTACTCCGAAGAAAAGATCCAGCCGATAATTCCCGATGCATACATCATCAAGGTTGGAGATGAATATAAGATAATTCTAAATGATGATGGTTTGCCGCGGTTGCGAATAAGTAACTTTTATCGTGAAATAATGGCAGGGCTTGCCGATCATGGTCGCGCTGAGGAAGAGAACGGTAAAAGGTATATAAAAGATAAAGTTCAATCGGCTACATGGCTGATTAAAAGCATCCAACAAAGACAAAAAACGATCTATAAGGTGGTGGAAAGCATCGTCAAATTTCAAAGGGGATTTTTTGACAGCGGCATTGATTTCCTGAAACCTCTGGTGCTTCACGATATTGCCAATGATATAGAAATGCACGAATCTACAATTAGCCGTGTAGTGAATAACAAATATGTTCATTCGCCGCAGGGAATTTTTGAAATGAAATACTTCTTCGGCAGTTCCATTAAAAGAACGTCTGAAGGAAATATAGCATCGAAAAGTGTTAAAGAAGAAATAAGGCAAATAGTCAGTGGAGAAGCGCCTAAAAAACCTTACAGCGATTGCGAAATAGTAGAAATATTGCAGGCCAAGGGAATAAATATCGCCAGGCGCACTGTCGCTAAATACAGGGACATGATGGGAATATTGCCTTCGTCCAAAAGGAAGAAATATTTTTAATGTATTATTTTGTTTGGCGGCATTAAAGGCATCATGATGTAAAATATTAATTGACATTTGGTTTTTACATCAATATATGACTGACCTTTATTGTCAGCCCCGACATAAGTTTCAAGAGTAAAATTATTATAATGTTGAGCTGATTAAATTAATTAAGGAGGAGTGATTATGAAGATTTCCGTAACTTTTAGAAACGGTGAAGGTGAGAACTGGCAGAAAGTTTATGCAGAAGAAAGAATTCAGAGATTGAAAAAATATTTGGATGCGCCTGCCGAAGCACATATTATCGTTTCCATGGAAAAATTCAGACATTTTGCAGAAATAAACTTAAGCTCCAGCGGCTGGAATATAAACGCAAAAGAAGAAGCCAAAGATATGCATCTCGCAATTGACAGTTGTATAGAAAAAATTGAGAGACAACTTAAAAAACAAAGAGAAAAAATCAGAGAGCATAAGCCGAGAAGTATTCGCCGAAACAAGGAAATGCTTGATCAGGTAGAAGAAGCGGAAGAAATATCAGTAAATAAGGTTGCAGAAACACGAAAAGTAATTTTAAAACCCATGTCTTTTGATGAAGCAATAATGGAAATAGAAGGAACAAAGGATCGTTTTATCCTGTTCAGGGATTCGTCTTCTGAAAACGTAAGCCTGGTTTATCGCAGGGATGACGGGAATTATGTCCTGATTGAGACAAACAGCTAGCCACTGAGTGAAGCTTATGTCATGACATCGATATTAAAGCTTTTTAAAATTCAAATATTCTCAAAGTATTGATCAGGGCTAGTCGTAGAAAGTTGACCTGATAAAAAGGTTTTTGTGTGGTTGAATAAAAACAATTAAAAAAAATCAGAAAAGGATGTTTTCTGAAAATACAATAGGTGTGGTAAATGCCTCTGGAGCAATTTTTAAAAACTGAATATGTTAAATCTAGTCTATTGGCAAAAACAAAAGTTGCAGCGTTAAATGAGCTGGTTGATACCGTAATACATGGTGGCCTTAAGCTTGATTCATCATCGATTGTTGAAATTTTAGTGCAGAGGGAAAATCTTGGTTCTACCGGAATAGGCGACGGAGTCGCCATTCCTCATGGGAAAACATCCGCGATTGATGATCTTGTTGTTGCTTTCGGGCGCAGCATGGAAGGTATTGATTATGATTCTGCAGATGGAAAGCCCGTATATCTTTTCTTCCTTTTGCTGGCGCCGGAAAACTCGGCCGGTCAGCATCTAAAAGTTCTGGCCAGGATTTCTAAAATGTTAAAAAAAGAAAATTTCCGTGAGATGCTTTTAAAAGCAAAGTCCTCGAATGATTTGTACAAAATAATTATTAATCAAGATAATATTTGCATTTCCTGAAAATCAAGCTGACCATCCATTTTTCGACCTGTAATCAATTTCTGGCTATTTTGAAAATAATTTGTTAAAAAAAAACATGCGACAGTCTAAAAAGGGTGATAATAAAATAAAAAATCTTCGAGTCGTGATTATAACCGGTCTTTCCGGTTCGGGTAAAAGTACCGCACTCAGAGCTTTGGAAGATATTGGATTCTTCTGCGTCGATAACCTTCCTGTTATTTTGTTACCGAAATTTCTTGCCATAACAACACTCTCTTCTCCGGAAATAAAACGAGTGGCCATGGTCATGGATTTACGGGAAAGAAGCTTTCTCGATAAGTACCAGAAAATATTTGCGGGACTAAAGCAAAAAGGATACAAAATTGAGATTCTTTTCCTGGAATCCAGCGACGAATCTCTATTACATCGCTTTAGTGAGACCAGACGTATTCATCCTCTTTCCGAAAGGGGAATGATTATGGAAGGCATCCTGATGGAAAGAGAAAAGTTATCATCCTTAAAAAAAATGGCTGACAAAATTATTGATACAACTTCTGTTAATGTTCATCAGCTAAAAGACATAGTGCAACGTCAATTTTTGCCATCCTCCAGAAATAAGAAAATGGCCATTAATATGACTTCCTTTGGCTATCGTTATGGATTGCCTGCTGATGCTGATCTTGTCTTTGACGTAAGGTTTCTGCCCAACCCTTATTTTGTTGAAAATTTAAAAAATTATGACGGGCATAATGTTGAAGTGCAGAACTACGTTATGCATAACAAACAAAGCAAGGAATTTCTGAAAAAAATATTGGATTTAATGAATTTACTCATTCCCCTGTATGAAAAAGAGGGGAAAGTGCGCTTGAATATTGCCATGGGTTGCACGGGTGGAAAGCATCGTTCCGTAGTTATGGCTAATAAACTGGCATCGCATTTCTCGTCGATGAAATATCTGGTCAATCTAAACCATCGCGATATTAATAAAAATTAGAAGAGTTCATAAAGCCTTCTCTTTATTAGAGAGAAGGAAAAGAATATTGCTACCTGATGATATTGTTTTTAATCCAATGCGGATCCCACCACTCCTGCGGATTGACAAATTGTCCACCGGCAAGAATACTGAAATGCAGATGATCTCCACCCGCTAGACCGGACAATCCGGAATTGCCGATTTTTTCACCCTTCGCCACATTCTTGCCGACGCTCGTATTAATGACTGATAAATGTGCATATAAACTGAACAATCCCAGGCCATGATCAATAATGACGGTATTTCCGTAAATGCCCAATACCCCCATGAAGACAACAACACCGCTGTTGGATGCTTCAATAGGTGCCTGAGCATTGGATGCCAGGTCAACCCCGTTGTGAATAGATTCACCGACAATTTTACGATCCAAGACATAATCTCTCTTGTCACCGTAAAGAGCCATGGGAGCCGCATTACTCATGCGCAGAAAAGTTCCTTCCCAAAGAGCTTTAGGTGTTGATTTTTTGCAAATATTTTGAATGGTCAGAAAATTCTCGTTACGTGTTTGAGAATTGATATAGGTAAATACTTCCAGGGGAGTTTTGCCTTGCAAAGATGGAATCATTGCTTGAAATTCAGGCATTTTCTGCTGTAAAAAACTTTCACTCAAATTCATTTTATCGTGACGGAATTTCTTTGCCTTAATAACGCAGGGAAAGGAAATATTTGTTTCGTTGCCGGTTTCATCGCGAGCGAGAATCATTATTCTGGTCTTCGTTTTATCTGCATCCATCGGTACGGAGAAATAAATTACATAAGAAGCTTTATTGTCAATGAATGTGGCTTGGCCGGGAGTAAAATAATCATTAACATAAACTCCTGTATCAGTAATTTTTTTTGATGACTGATAAGCGATAAAGCCTGTACCACCCTGATTTATGTAATTGACCGTTTTCAGCAGATTAATCTGTGGTGGGATTGTATCAATTTTCACGTTTTGGGATAGAATATTTTGATTTTTGAAAAGAGAATGGTCCGTGGCCGAAACTTTGATAGTGGCCGGTCCGTCATGGAGTTTCAAATCAGCTGTATTTACTACAATTGATAAGATTTCCTGTTTTTTCCCTTTGGAGGAGATTATTTTATCTGCCAAAATCTGGCCTTTGTTATCCTGAATAATTTCCACATTCAAGCGGGAAAGACCGCTCTGTGAATCGGAAAAATTAATTTCCAATGTTTTTTGTCTGCCAATGGCGGTGACATCTTGAGCAAACTTGATTGCAGGTTTTCCTAATTCCACATAACTGCCGAAGAAAAACCAACCCAGAACAACGATAACTAAAATGGCTATAAAGATTTTGATATATAATAAATTGAATCTTTTCATAATAATCCCCTGAAAGTGTGAGATGATATGTCTGGGGCTTATAATAGCTTTAATGATGTTT